>ERZ890953.74-NODE-74-length-56976-cov-7.115318_pt1 | contig 56976 bp, 42 predicted proteins | sample MGYA00521264_ERZ890953 | MGnify/ENA primary metagenome ERZ890953 (study PRJEB32303, sample SAMEA104408629) | aquatic metagenome | biome: Brackish water; feature: Chemocline; material: water | place: Baltic Sea | collected 2014-10-26T21:54:00 | depth 200 m ...
GGCCTGCCCGGAGGCGGCCGGCTCCGCAGGGCCCGACGCGCGGGGGGCGGGACGGGTGGTCTTGGGCGCAGGGCGGGCACTGGGCTCGGCCGGCGCCGAGACTGCGGGCGGCTCGGGGTCGCCGATGCCACTGAGGATGGACTCGAGGGTGAGATCGGCCGTGACGGACGGAGCGATGGGCGCCCGCGAAGGACGGCGACCATCCAGCACCCGGGAGCCGGCAAAGAAGAGCACCGCCACCGTGAGCAGCGTGGCGAGCAGGCCCAGGAAGACCCTGCTGCGACGGCGGGGGGCTTCTTCGGGCTCGGGCTCGCCCAGGTCGATGTCCAGGTCGCGGGGGGATCTGCCCACCGCCACCTGCAGGCCGCCGCTGGAGGCCTGGGGCTGGCTTGGCGCCTGCGACCCTCCCGAGAGGCTGGCCGCGTAGGAACCGGAGCCCATGGAGGCAGCCGACGCATGACTGGAGCCGCGGGAGGACTGGTCGAGCAGGCTGGACCGGCTGCGGAAGGCGCCGCCGACGGGGCTCTCGCCCTGCAGCTCCATCAGCGTGGCCCAGAAGTGGACCAGCTGTTCGCGGGCGGTGACCGGGTTGGCCAGCAGCGCCCCCAGAGCCCGCTGGAAGGCCTGCGCGCTGGGGAAGCGGGCCTGGGGATCCCGCTGGAGTGCGCGAACCAGGGCCGGCGCGAGCGCGCCCGCGGGCCCGCCCAGGCCGATGGCCCGCCTGGCGCCGAGATCGGCGGCCAGGGCCTCGCGCAGATCCTTGGGCTCCTTCTCGGGGAAGATCGGCTGCAGGGTGGCGAGCTCGTAGAGCACCGAGGCCAGGCCGAACACATCCGTGCTCGGCCCGATCTCCCGGCCCGAAGCCTGCTCGGGGGACATGTAGCCCCAGGTGCCCTTGACGGTCCCCTGCCGCTCCCGGCTGAACAGCGCGCGGCTGATGCCGAAGTCCAGCACCTTGACCACGCCCTGCGCGTTGATCATCAGGTTCGAGGGCTTGATGTCCCGGTGGATGAGGTGCAGCGCGTTGCCGTCCTCGCCGCTGGCCGTGTGGGCATAGTGCAGACCTTCACAGACTTGCCGCCCGATCTCGGCGATCACCGGCACGGGGATCAGCATGCCGTGCTTGCGGCACAGCCCGATAGCCCGGCGCAGGGTGACGCCATCCACGAACTCCATGACCAGGTAGAAGTGCTCCCCCTGGCGATCGAAGTCCTGGATCTGCACGAGGTTCTGGTGCTGAAGCTGCGAGCCGATCCGCGCCTCGTTGACGAAGAGCCGCTGAAACCCCTCGTCGGTGGCGAAGTCCGGAAGGATGACCTTGACCGCCACCCTGGGGCTCACCCCCGCCAAGCTCTCCCGACGCCCCTCGAACACACGCGCCATGCCGCCAGTGCTGATGGGCCGCACCAGGCGATAGCGCCCAAGCCGCTCTGGTGGCGACTCGAGGGGACGCACAGGAGGAGGAGCCGTCTTGGTCATCGCCTGGGTTCCACGGGCGTCGGATCGCGCCCCAGTGGAGTATATATGTGTGTCAGGGTCCGGCCAACTGCACTGGAGCGCCACCATCTCGAGCAGCACCGCCCAGGGAACCGACAAGATCATCGCCCTGCGGGCCGACGACCCGCTGTTCTGGCTCGAGCGAGGCCGGTATCTGCTGCTCGCGGAGCGCCCGACAGACGCCGGGCGATGCTTCGACCAGGCGCTGGATGCGGCCCCCAGGGATCCCGTAGCGCTCAACGCTCGTGCCCGCACCCACCTGTCCCTGGGAGAGCTCGACCGGGCGCTGGTCCTGCTCGAGCACGCCTGCTCTTTGGACGACGGCGTCGCCGAGCTGTGGAACAATCGCGGGGTCGCCCAGGCCCGCGCGGGGGATCTCGAGGGCGCGATGGCCAGCTTCGAGCGCGCCCTGGTGCTCGATCCCCACGACGCCAGCGTGTTGTGCAACCGGGCCATGGCCCTGGTGGGCGACGGACGCCATCACCAGGCCCTGGACGATCTGGCCAGCTCTGTGCAGTGCGATCCAGACTGCATCACGGCCTGGTCGGTCAAGGGCGCCACCCACCTGCGCCTCGGGCAGCTGCGCATGGCGCGCCATGCCTTCCTGCAGGCCTCGAGCCTGGCCTGGAGCCATGGGGCGCCCAAGCGCCACGGCGCAGCCATGACCGCCCTGGCGGGTGCCATCGGGCTGGTCAACCGCGCTCGGGGCGAGGACTGATCCGAGCCTACATGCGCTCGAGGGTGTGGATGCCCACCAGGCGCATCCCGTGCCCCAGCACCCGGGCCGTAGCCTCCACCAAGGCCAGGCGGGCAGCGCGCTGATCGGCCTCGGCTCGCAGCACGGGCACCTGGTACCAGAAGCGGTTGAAGCTCCCCGCCAGGCCGAACAAGGCCTCGCACAACATGTTGGGCCGGCGAGCGGCCAGCGCCGTGATGAGGGCCTCGGGGTAGCGCAGCAGCGCCAGGGCCAGCTCTCGCTCGGCGGGCTCGCCCAGGTGAAGCCCCGACACCTCGCGCTGCACCAGCCCAGCCTTGCGCTGGACGCTGCAACAGCGGGCGTAGGAGTACATCAGGAAGGGCGCGGTGTTGCCCTCGAGGGCCAGCATGCGATCCCAGTCGAAGGTGACGTTGGACTGCGGGTTCTGAGACAAGTCTGCGTAGCGCACCGCGCTGACGCCGACGGCCTCGGCGATGGCCGCCCGCTCCGCCTCGGGGAGCTCGGGGGACTTTGTGTCCACCACCGCCCTGGAACGCGTGGCGGCCTCGTCCAGCAGCTTGCCCAGGCGGATGACATTGCCCTTCCGGGTGGCCATTGCGCCCTCGGGCAGGCTGAGCATGCCGAACCAGACGTGCTCCAGCTCCGCGTCGGTGAGCGCAGCCTTGCGGGCGCCCGCGAAGACCTGGCGGAAGTGCAACTGCTGCCGCATGTCGGTGACGTAGACGACGTGATCCGGGTCCCACTGCTGCTCGCGGTAGCGCAGCGCGGCCAGGTCGGTGGTGGCGTACAAGGCCGCCCCGTCGCGCTTGCGGATGAGCATCGGCGCATCGCCCAGGCCCTTACCGTCGGCCTTGTCGAAGCGCACAACCACGGCGCCGTCGTCCACCTCGGCGATGCCTCGGTCCAGCAGCTCCGCCACGATGGGAGCCAGCATGGGCTGGAAGAAGGACTCCCCCAGGGTGAGATCGAAGCGCACGCCCATGCGCTCGTAGACCGCATCGAACTCCTCCAAGGACGCGCGCACGAAGCGCTCCCAGAGCGCGGTGAGCTCGGGGTCACCCGCCTGCAGGCGGGCCGTGTTCTCGCGGGCCAGGTCCTCGAGCTCCGGACCGGTCTCCTGGGCGAACTTGACGTAGATGCGCTCCAGCTCTCCGATGGCGTCGGCCTCGAAGGCGGCCTCGTCCCGCCAGCGATCCCAGGCCACGATGAGCTTGCCGAACTGGGTGCCCCAGTCGCCGATGTGATTGTCGCCCAGGACGGTGTAGCCCAGGGCGCGCCACATCTTGACCAGGGCGTCGCCGATGTTGGTGGAGCGCAGGTGGCCCACGTGCATCCGCTTGGCCACGTTGGGTGAGCCGTAGTCCACCACCACCGTCCGACCCTGACCCGGCGAGGGCAGATCCAGCTCGTCCCCGCCGGTGAGGGCCAGCAGCGCGTCGGCCAGCCACGCGTCGTGGAGGCGCAGGTTCAGAAAGCCCTTGCCCGCCACCTCCACCGAGCGCACCGCGGGGTGATCCGGCAGGGCCTGGGCCAGGGCCTCCGCGCAGGCGGTCGGGGGCAAGCGCAGGGCCTTGGTGAGCCTGAAGGCCAGGTTGGTCTGGTAGTCGCCGTGGGCCGCGTCGGCCGTGGCCTGGACCACAGGACCGCGCACCTCGAGGCCTGGGACCAGGCTGTGGGCGGCTTCGAGCACGATGGCGCCGAGGATCTCGGGCAGGGTCTGCATGGCTACCTCCGGGGGGCGGAGACTAACCGGCACACCGCCGCCCACCCACGCGAGCAGCCGCGTGAGTGATCAGCAGGACCAGGCCGTCGCTACCAGTCCCCGGGCCGGATCACCTTCTTGACCCGGTCACCCAGGGCCAGATCCACGGCGATAGGCTCCGCGGGCGTGCTGCCGTCGGCTTCGCGTACGACCCGGCACAGGGGCCTGGAGAAGGTCTTGCGGCTGCGCGCGCCCGACACCGACACCGCGAGCCTCCCAGAGGCCAGGCGCAGGATGGACCCAGGCGGGAACAGCCCCATCTTGTTGACGAAGGCCTGGAAGAGCTGGGGATCGTAGATCGCACCGGCCTGAGCGGCCATGCGCGCCAGCGCGTCGGGCTGGGCCAGGACGGGCCCCTGGCCGGGCCGGAAGCGCGTGAGGATGTCGTAGTCGTCGGCGATGTGGATCACCCGAGCGAAGAGCGAGGGCTTGCCCAGGGGGCCCTCGTTGGGCCTGTGGTGCTCCACCACCGCCAGCAGGCGCCGCACCTTGGCCTCGTGGAACCCGCGCTGGCGCATCAGGGTGCGCAGTCCGGCGGTGTTGTGACGCGGATAGGGAACGAAGAAGCCCTCTTCCTTCACCGACATGCCCACGTCGTGGAACATGGCCGCCACGCCGAGGTCGCCCAGGGTGGTCTCGGGCAAGCCGGCGGACCTTCCGATCATCAGCGAGAGGTTGGTGACCATCAGCACGTGCCGCGCGAAAGGCGACAGGCGCTCGTCGTGCTCCTGGGCCAGGTCCGACGCGCCCACCATGCGGGTGTTGTCGATCAGCTCGTTGACCAAGCGCCGTACGGGAAGCGGGTTGGGCATGCGGTTGGCGCTGAGGTTCTGGTAGGCCTCGGAGATGACAGACGCGCTCTGCTGGTAGACCTCGGTGAAGGCGCGGTCCGCCTTGCGGGTGCGCTCACCCTTGAGCCTGAACCGGAAGGGACCGTGCAGCTCGATGGAGCTCATGCCAGCTTCGCTGAGTTTGTGCTGCAGCGCGTGGCGCGCGCCGCGCATGTCGGGCTTGGCGGCGATGGCCTGGATGACGAAGCGAAGCTGATCTTCGGTCAGCTGTTCGTTGAAGGTCATCCCGCCCACGTTGTGGCGCCGCAGGTCCGACCCCAGGGCCTCGATGTGATCGTGGGCCATGTCGAACCGGATGCGGACGTCGTTGACGTAGACTTGGTCTTCGACGCAGATGAGGTGGATTGTTCCCAGCACATCCACGAGCTTGGCCTGGGCCCGCACCCACTCGGAGATGGGCTGGGCGAAGGCCGCGTTGTCGAGCTGGTGCAGCCGGGTGAGGCGCAGCAGGCCGTAGAGAAGCCGGGCGAACTGCTCGCCCACCTCGCGTACCTGGCGGGAGAGCTCCCGGTCCTCGGCCGAGCGTGCGCGCTCGAGCTGGCGACCCAGGCGATCCTGCGCGTTCTTGACTTCGTCTTTATCAGCGGACATCGCCAACCTTCACTCCGAGCCGGCGGTGGCGCACGAGGCACTGCATGCAGTGGGCATGGAGATCGTCGCTCGCCGTCTTCGCCACGAGGCGGATGTACTCTTCGGCCTGCTCGCCGGGGATAAAAGACAGCCCCGTCACCGACGCGCGCTTGAGGGTGGCCTGGCCCAGCAGCACGCGCTTGAGCAGCCCGCGAGGCTTGATCCAGCCAAGGAATGTGTGAAACGCGCGCTCGTCCCAGATGCGCACCATGGCCGTGGCCAGCGCATCGATCTCCCGGGGCTGCAGATCCCGGTTGGCGTTGCGCTGCAGGCGGCTGGCCACCGCGTGAAAGGCCCAGCGTTCCTTGTGGGACTCGAGCATGCGCAGGGCCCGCAGGCGCACCTCGATGCTGCCGGCATCCAGCAGCTGAGCCAGCCGCTGGCCCACCTGCTGATCGTAGGTTCCGTGCTCGATGATGGCCAGAGCCTGGAGCTGGACCTCGACGTCGGCCTCGACCACCAGCTCGAGGGCCACCTTGGGCCCCTGTTCGGGATCGACGGAGGCCACCACCTGGAGGAGGTCAGCAGCCACGGGGGGCTCCGAGTCGTGGATGGCCTGGCTGAGAAGCTCCACATGGGGTGCGCCGGTCTCGACCAGCAGCGAGCGGGTGACCCAGCGGGCGGTGTTGCTCCGCTCCTTGCGCAGGATCCCCAGCAGCAGCGGCACCGGGTTGCCTGGGATGGCCCTCACCAGCTCCTCCAGCTCGGAGGGGACCTCGCGGGAGCCTGCTGGCACCGACCGGATGATGCGGGAGAGGGCGCGCTCGTCGGTGAAGGCCTCGAGCAGATCTTGCTTGCGCTCGATGTCCCTCTCGCGGAAGGGCAGCGCCTGAATGATCTGCATGACGTCGATCAGGGACGAGAGCAGGCCTTCGGAGAGCAGGAAGTCACGGATCTCCCGCAGGATGGGGGTGGCCTCCTCGAGCTCGAGGGGCTCGACAGGGTTGCAGGCCACCTCGAGGATCTCCCGGAGCAGCCGCACACACTGCTGAGGCAGCGCCACGTTCGAGTCCTCGCGGGCAGCCTCTTGCAGCGCCTCGGTGTCCAGCTCCACATAGGCCAGGGGCACCCGGGCGGTGTACTCGGGCCATGGAATGTCGAAGCCCTCGGGGGCGGCCCCAGCCAGAGCGCCCATACCCGCTGCCCCCATCTCGTCCAGATCGGACAGATCCCCCAGCTCGCTCAGGAGCGCCTCGTCCACGAACTCGGTCTCATCGTCCTCGGGCACGAAGCCTTCCACCGAGTCCACCTCGATGTGCTTGAAGCCTGCCTTCCACAGCAGGGTGACGATGTCGTCCTCCTGCTGCTGCACGCCGACGTAGCGGATGGAGAGGATGCCAAGGAACTGGGTGATCTCGTCCCATGCCACGTCCGGAGCGATGGCGATGCGGCGCACTCCGTCGCGGAACAGGCGGAAGGCCAGGGAGCGCTCGCGGTCGCGGTTCAGGTAGACGACCTCGCTGCCCAGCACCATCTCCCACGGCCGGATGTGGAGCTTGAGGTGCCCGTAGTTCTTCAGGAAGTGGTCGAAGCGGGTGCGCATGTCGTCGAGGAAGTTGCGGATGGCCTCGTTGTCGGGCTCGTAGAGCAGGTAGGAGCGGGCAGCCCGCCCCAGGGACACCAGCGCGTCACTGGCGGCACGCCCGGCCTCCGATGTGCCGACGGCCTCCTCGTCATCGTCTTCGTCATCGAACGCCCCACGATCGCGGGGCGAGGGCGCCTCACCTTCGCCGGGCGTCGCAGCGGGCGCACCGGGCTCACCGTCCAGCGCCGCGAAGGGGTCCGGCGAGGGCGTGGCCGGGCCCTGGCCGGGGGGAGTGGATTCCTCGGAGACAGCCTCGAACGGGCTGTCCTCTTCCTCGAGATCCCAGAGCGACTCGTCGCCTGTGGTCATGCGCTTCACCTACCTGTCCTCAGCATACCGAAGAAACGAAGCGATTTCGCCCCCGTTGCGCTAAGCTCCACCCCCGGAAGCCCTGGTCATGACAAATCCACGCCCCCGCATCCTCTCCGTCGCCACCGCGAACCCCGATACCTGGTATCGGCAGAGAGAGGTCATCGAGCGCTATCACGTCGCGGATCCGCGTATCCGTTCTCTGTTCGGCTCCGGGCACATTCGCGGGCGGCACCTCATCCTGCCGCCGCCCGATCCCGACGGCCAGCCCAACGAGACCCAGGGCGAGCTCCTGGCCAAGCACCTGCGCGGCGCCAAGGACTTCGGTGCGCGCGCCGTGCGGCGCTGCCTCGAGGCCGAGGGGCTCGAGCCCAGCCAGGTGGACTTCTTGGCGTGCATCACCACCACAGGCTTCATGGCTCCAGGCCTCAGCGCACACCTGGTCGGCGAGCTCGGCATGCGCGCCAACTGCGCCCGCCTCGACGTGGTGGGCATGGGCTGCAACGCGGGCCTCAACGGGCTCAACCCGGTGGCCAACTGGGCGCTGGCCAACCCCGGCGGCAACGCGGTGCTGGCCTGCATCGAGGTCTGCTCGGCGGCCTATGTCTTCGACAACACCCTGCGCACCGCGGTGGTCAACAGCCTCTTTGGCGACGGCGCCGCCGCCGCCTTGGTGCGCTCGGCCGACGGGGACGACCCCCGCTTCGCCCCCCAGGTGCTGGGCTTCGAGTCCCACATCATCACCCCCGCCATCGGCGCTATGCGCTACGACTGGGACGACGAAGCCCACAAGTTCTCGTTCTTCCTCGACCGGGACATCCCCTACTTCATCGGCGAGCACGCCGAGCAGCCGGTGGAGCGCCTGCTGCGGCGCTTCGGCCTGAAGCGCCGCAACATCTCCCACTGGGTCATCCACTCGGGGGGCAAGAAGGTCATCGACGCCATCAAGTACAACCTGGGCCTCACCGCCTGGGACGTGCGCCACACCGTCAGCGTGCTGCGGGACTTCGGGAACCTGAGCTCCGGCTCCTTCCTGTTCTCTCTCTCCCGGCTGCTGGAAGAAGGCGTGGTCGAGCGCGGCGACTACGGAGTCATGATCACCATGGGCCCCGGCACCTCCATCGAGACCGCCCTGGTGCGCTGGTAGCGCATTCCATCCACGAGGTTCGGCATGAAGCCCCTGAAGAGCATTCGCTACGACGAGGTCAGCACCCACGACAAGCTGGTGGCCTTCGTCACCCTCGCCAGGCCCCAGGCCGGCAACCGCATCGACGTGGCCATGATCCAGGACCTCGCGGCGGTCTGCGACCACCTCGAGGATCATTCCTCCGCCGACGTGGTGGTGTTCCGGGCCCAAGGCCCGGACTTCTGCACGGGCATCGACTTCAAGGCCTTCGCGCCCGACAAGCCCATCGACATCCACGGCTTCAACAAGTGGGAAAAGATCGCGGTGCGCCTGGAGCGCCTGCCCAAGGTCACGGTGGCCCTGGTGGACGGCCTCGCCGCCGGGGGCGGCTTCCAGCTCGCCTTGGTGGCCGATCAGCGCATCGCCACCCCACAGGCGCGCTTCCAGCTCCCTGAGGTCCACATGGGCTTCCTGCCTGGGATGGCCACCTTCCGGCTGGCCAAGTACGTCGGCCTGGGCCACGCCAAGCGCATCATGCTCTGCGCCGAGGCGGTCACCGCCCCCCGGGCCCTCGAGCTGGGCCTGATCGACCGCGTCGCCGAGGATCTGGACGAGGCGCTGGGCGAGACCATCCGCAGCTTTGGGCCCATCCACAATGTCGCGGTCCAGCTCTGCCGCAGACTGCTGGACGAGTCCTTCTCCGTGGACTTCGAGAACGCCATCGGGCACTTCCTGGCCGCCCAGCACCGGGCCGTCACCCAGACCGCCTTCCTGGAGACCTTGAAGCGGGAGCACCAGGGTTGAGCTCGCGCCACCCGGGGCCCTTCGTCGTCGATCCCGCCGTCATGGCGCGCATCCGTCCTATGCAACATCGGGACGCGCCCGCCGTGGCCCGCCAACACCACGCGGCCATGGGGTCCAGCCTCTGGGCCCGGCTGGGCCTGCCCTTCCTCGAGGCGCTGTACAGCGCCCTGGTGGACTCCCCGCACTTTCTCGGCTTCGTCTACCAGGACGATGACGGCCTGGGTGGCTTCATCGCGGGCTCCACCGACACCAGCCGCATGTTTGGCGAGACCTTGCGCGCCCACTACCCCACCATCGCTGTGGCAGCGGCGCGTGGCCTGGCGCTTAGACCCACCGTGGCCTGGCAGCTGCTGCGCACAGGCGCCTACTTCGACGCCTCGGGCAGCGACATCCCCGGTGAGAGCCTCTTCTGCTCCTTCCAGCCCCAGCTACGGGGCACCGGCGCGAGCGGACACGTCAACAAGGTGTTGTTCGACGAGCTGCTCGCGCGCGGTCATCGCGAGGTCAAGATCACCACCGAGGCCGACAACCCAGGTGCCAACCGGCAGCTGTTGTCATGGGGCTTCGAGCTGGATCGACGCTTCGAGTTCTACGGCAAGCCCATGGTGCGCTACGTGCTCGACCTGGAGCACTCCGAGCGGGTCCAGGCCAGCTCCCGCCATCCCGCCGTATAGCTCGCCCCCAGCGGCGATCATGGTCAGAAAACGCACCGTGGCCTGCGCTGAAGGCTCGATATCCTGCTGCGACGCACCGGGGTGCCGTGGTACGATTCCGTCGGCCCCCTCCAGGCACGATTTCCCCCGCCGGCCGACACCGCTCCGCTTCCCGATCCCACCAGGAAGAACCCATGCGTCCTAGCGCCATCCCCCCCCTGTTCCTGCTGCTCCTCTCCGCCTGCGGTGAGGACCCCAAGCCCGACGACACCGACACCACCGTGCCCCAGGAGACTGGGCCGGACAGCTGGGCCGAGTTTGTCGATGCGGATGGTGACGGCATCACGGAGGCTGACGGTGACTGTGACGATCAGGATCCACTGGTCTTTCCGGGCAACACCGAAGACTGCAACGGCGCGGACGACAACTGCAACGACATGATCGACGAAGGCTGGCCCGACACCGACGGCGACGCCACCGCCGACTGCCTGGACACCGAAGAGTGCGATGGCGTGGACAACGACGGCGACGGCCGCGTGGACGAGGACTTCGCCGACACGGACGGCGACGGCATCGCGGACTGCATCCAGGACGAAGTCTGCGATGGCCTGGACAACAACGGCGATGGCTCCATCGACGAAGGCTTCGACACCGACGGCGACGGCTACACCACCTGCGGCAGCGACGAGCTGCTCGCCGACTGTGACGACTCCGACGCCGCCATCCATCCTGACGCCACCGAGGTCGAGGGCGACGCCATCGACAACGACTGCGACGGCATGGCCGACGAGGGCGTCTGGGCCCCCGGCGATCTCTTGATCAACGAGATCATGGCCAACCCCCAGGCGGTGGCCGATCCCAGGGGCGAGTGGTTCGAGGTCCTGAACCTGGCCGACGAGGCACGTCACCTCAACGGCCTGATCCTGGTGGCTGGCTCCGGCGCCCAGGAGCACGTGGTGCAGAGCGAGGAGCCGCTGATCCTCGAGCCTGGGGGCTACTTCGTCTTCGGCAACAACGGGGACTTCGACACCAACGGCGGCGTGTTCGTAGACTACGCCTACAGCGGCCTCACCCTGGGCAACGAGAGCGACGAGCTCTCCCTGCACACCCCCGAGATCACCATCGAGTCCCGCAGCTGGGACGACGGCGACACCATGCCCGACACCGCCGGGGCGAGCATGAGCCTGGACTCCCTGGCCCTCGAGCGGGGCGAGTACGACGCCGCCAACTGGTGCGAAGCCCAGCATGTCTGGGAGCTGCGCAGCGACTACGGCTCTCCCGGGGAGCCCAACGCGTTCTGCCCCAACTTCGACCACGACGGTGACGGCTACGCCAGCGGCGACGGCGACTGCGACGACGAGGACGCGTCCATCTTCCCCAGCGCCGAGGACTTCTGGTACGACGGCATCGACCAGAACTGCGACGGGGCCAGCGACTACGACGCCGACGCCGACGGCTTCGACTCCGACCTGTTCGGTGGCACCGACTGCGATGACGAGGACGACGAGATCAACCCCGACGCCACCGAGATCTGCGACGAGCTCGACATCGACGAGGACTGCACCGGCACGGCCGACAACGACGACGCTGGCGCCACCGGCACCACCACCTGGTACATGGACCTCGACGCCGACGGCTACGGCGCCGGCACGGGCACCGACTACTGCGATCCTCCCCCGCCCACCTCGTTGATCGATGGCGACTGCGACGACGCCGACGCCACGGCCTACCCCGGCGCCACCGAGATCTGGTACGACGGCGTGGACCAGAACTGCGACGGCGCCAACGACTACGACGCCGACGCCGACGGCTTCGACTCCGACCTGTACGGCGGAGACGACTGCGACGACGCCGACGCGTCGCTCTACCCCACCGACTGGTACCCCGACGCCGACGGCGACGGCTACGGCGACGACACCGCGTCACCCACCACCGCCTGCGGCCAGCCCAGCGGCTACCTGGCGGACAACACCGACTGTGACGACGCCAACGCCGCCATTCACCTCTGCCAGAGCTCTTGGGAGATCGCCTCGGCCGCCACGTCCAACTGGTCCAACAGCGGCTACTACCGCGGCAACAGCTACCAGGCGGTCGCCGACAACACCCTGGTGAGCTTCGAGCAGTACATGTACCTGGCCTCGGCCTGCACCATCGACTTCTACGTACACGAGCAGGGCTCTTCGGGAATCTGGACCATCGTGTGGTACGACAGCATCAGCGCGTCGGCCGGCACCGGGTACATCTCGTCCGGGACCATCGATCTCGCCGTCACAAACGGCAACAAGTACATGCTCGGGGTGGGCTACACCTGCACCGCCACCACCTACGGCGCGTCGGGCAGCTGGAGCGGCTACGACACGGGGATCGGCACCTTCCGCAACCCCCACTTCAGCTCTGGCTACACGGGCTACAGCGCCAGCTTCGTTCCCGGTAGCACCGGCGGCTCCACCACCGCCTACACCCAGATCGTCACCCTCGACACGATGATCTAGCGCCGGCGTACACCCCGTCGCCGGTAACGGCGGGGCTGGCCCGCGGCGCCCTGTGGCGAGTAGCCCAGGGCGCGGATCATGCTGTCCATCGGTTCCGGCTCGACGCCCAGCTGGGCCCGCAGGACCTCGGGAGCCTCGAAGCTCCCCTGCCGGGCCAGGCGTCGCAGCTGGAAGGCGAGCTCCTCGAGCAGGTCCACCCGCACCAGCTGCTGACCCAGCAGTCCGTAGCCCAACACCCGTGCCAGATCCGTTGGGAAGCCCGTTGGGGAAGCCAGGGTGGGCGCCCCCACCCACGAGAAGGCCGGCGTGGGCAGCGCCCCGGAGAATACACACCACAGGGCGCCGCGCAGGCGCAGCCAGTGGGGTTCCAGCAAGGTCCCCACGAACAGGTGCTCGGTGCCGATGCGCACGTCCAGGCGTGCCAACAGGCGGCGTTCACCCCGGCTCAGGGCCGCGATGGGCAGGCCCCCCGCGGCGCTCACCCCGAGGTCCTGCTCGAGGCTGTAGACCACGGCGCGACCAGCATCTCCCAGCCCGCGGGCCGGATCGCGGCGGAGAGGCGCCAGCAAGGCCTGGACCAGCTCCCGGCTCCAGCGCTCCAGGCGCCTTCGCACCCGCACCCGCTGTTCTCCCGTGATCAGCTCCTGTTGAAGCGCGCTCACCCGTGGCTCCAGCACCGAGCGCCCCGGCGTGAGCCGCCCGATCCTGGCGCCCTCCCAACAGAGCATGCCCAGGGCGTCCACCTCGAAGTCCGCCAGCGAGGCCTGCTCGAGGGCCTGGACACGCTGCGCCATCACGCCCTCGAGGCTCCGCCGTACAGCCTTCCACGCGGTCTGGCCGTGCAAGCCCACCAGGTCTCCAACGGGCACGAAGCGCAGGCCTTCGAGGTGGCCCAGGCTGTGCTCGCCCGCGCGCAGCTCACCGTCCTCGTCCAGCTTCACGTCGGGCAGCCCCCCCTGGGGCTCGCTGCGCAGCAACAGGACAGTGCGACGGTCCACGAAGCGACGGGCCAAGCGCTCGTGCAGGGCGTCACTCAGGCGATCCTCGATGGCCCTGGCCCGGCCCTGCCAGTGCTCGGGGTCCCGCAGCCACGCCCCATGGTAGGCCACGTAGGTCCAGGTCCGCACGAAGGCGATGCGCGCCATGAGCGCCTCGATCTCCCCTTGCACCCGGTCGAGCCGACGGAGTCGGTCGGCCACCCAGTCCTCCGCCAAGACCTCACCGCCCCCAGTCAGCTGTGTGTAGATCTCCTCGAGCAGCTGGTAGTGGTCCTGGAAGAGCAGCTTTCGGAAGTCGGGGATGCGGCAGACGTCCCACAGCAGGCGCACCGCATGCTCGCCCCGAGCCTGCGCCAGCACCCCATCCCGGCGCAGCAGAGCCTCGAGGGATCGCTCGTCCTCGGCGTGACGCACACGCCGCAGGAAGCGCACCGGGGGTTCCTGGGCCAGGCTCTCCCTCAAGCCCTGCACGCTGCGGAAGTCCAGGTCGGTGTTGCGATACCAGAGGGCGCGCAGTGGAGGAAAACGATGCTGGACCACCGCCTCTACCAGCTCGTCGGGGATCTCGACGAGATCGGCGGTGCTGCCGAAGCTCCCGTCTCGGCGGTACCGTCCGGCCCGACCGGCCACCTGGGCCAGCTCCGAGGCGGCCAACGGCCGCACCTCCCGGCCGTCGAACTTGTGCAGTGCGGACAGCGCGACGTGCTCGAGATCCAGGTTCAGGCCCATGCCGATGGCGTCGGTGGCCACCATGTACTGAACCTCGCCCGACTGGTACATCTCCACCTGGGCGTTGCGCGTGCGAGGAGACAGCGCTCCGAGCACCACGGCGGTCCCCCCGTGGCGAGCCTTCAGGCGCTCGGCCAGGGCGTAGACATCTGCAGCGGTGAAGGCCACCACGGCGCTGCGTGGCGGCAAGGCGGTGAGCTTGCGACGGCCCGTGTGACGCAAGCTGGAGAAGCGCGGGAAGCTCTCGAACTGTGCGGTGGGCACCAACACCTCGATCAGCGGGGCGATGGTGTCGGCCCCGAGAAACCAGGTCTCACGCACCCCTCGCGCCTCGAGCAGGCGGCTGGTGAAGATGTGGCCCCGCTCCGGGTGTGCGGCCAGCTGCACCTCGTCCACGGCCAGGAAGGCCACCGGACGGTCCACCGGCATGGACTCGACCGTACACACCCAGTAGCGGGCGCCGGGGGGGATGCGCTTCTCCTCGCCGGTGACCAGCGCCACCCGGTCCACCCCCGCGCGGGCCACCACCCGGTCGTAGACTTCCCTGGCCAGCAGCCGCAGCGGCAGCCCGATCATGCCACTGCCGAACTGGAGCATGCGCTCCACGGCACGGTGGGTCTTGCCGGTGTTGGTGGGTCCGAGGAGGGCGGTGATGCCGCCGGGGCCGGTCAGGTCCACCGCTACTCTTCGTCTTCCATGGCCTCGCGCATGGCCGCCTCTTCGGCTTCCTTCAGGGCGGCCTCGTCTTGGTCGATCTTGGCCTGGAGCGCGTCGATCACGATGATGCGGTCGCGGTCGGTGGCGTGCAGCAGGCCATCGCGCACGCAGAAGCGGGGGTGCTCGAGGGAGTACTCGCTGATGTCCACCATGAACTCGAGCTTGCCCGGGCGCTTGAACTTGAAGGCGCGGCCCGTGTCGGTGACGGCCCAGATCTTGCCCTCCTCGTCCAGGGCGAGATCTACGTCTTCGTAGCCAGCGTCGAAGTCGTCCATGTCCATCATCTGGCGGTCCCGGAAGCCATCGGCCTCATAGCGGACCACCGCGTCGCGGTAGACCAGCAGGAACTTGCCCTTGTAGACCAGCACGTCGTTGGGGGTGCCGTCTTCGATGTCGAAGCGCAGCAGCTCCTGGCCGTGGACGTCGAAGGCGATGGCCTCGGACCCGAAGAAGGCGTACAGCAGGCCCTTGCTGTCGAGCCAGGCCAGGTGACCTTCGCCGCCCAGCGCAGGCTCGACCTCGCGGTCGGTGTTGAGGTGCCAGCCGATGAGCTGGTTGCCGTCGGGGTCGAAGATCTGCACGCGGCGCTCGGCGTCGAGGATGGCGATGAGGTCCATCTCCTTCTGGGGGATCAGCTCGACGGCGATGGGGTTGTGGAACTGGCCCGGGCCGTCGCCGGGGGCCGAACCGGAGACGTACCAGTCCCGACCACGGCCGAACCATGTGTCGGCGATGTCGGGGGGGCCGCCCCAGACACGGTCGGGGCGACCGTTCTCGGCGAAGCGCTGGACCCGGTTGTTGCCCACGTCTGCGACGTAGACCGACCCGAAGCGGTCCACCACCACGGGGATGGGCTCGCCAAAGGACTGGAGGGCGCCTTCGACCCAGCCGGTCTCGCCCCAGTAGGGCACGTTCAGGTTGCCGCCGCCGATGAGCTCCTGGTAGGCGTAGAAGATCTCCACCAGCTCCTCGAGCCAGGCCTTGTCCTGGCCCGTGGCGCGCAGCTGGGCCATCTCGAGGGCCGGGATGCTGTTGGCGTCCTTGAGCTTGCGCAGGGCGTCGATGGCCTCCTTGTCCGAGTGCAGAGCCTGGGCCCGGCTGCCCATGGGGACCCGCTTCTGCACCGGCTGGCGCAGGTAGTGGGCGCCGTCGCCCGCGGCGTCCATGATCCAGGCCAGGGCCTCGGGGGCGCCGAACTCGGCCCGCTTGTGGGCCTGGTAGTTGCCCTCGAGCTCGTCGAGGTAGTCCTGGTAGGCGGCCTGGCCTTCTTCGCTCTGCTCCCACTCCTCGAGCACGGCCTGAGCGGCGCCCTTGGACTCGAGGTAGTTGACCGCCAGCTCGGAGATGGTGCAGTCGGTGAAGACGAAGCCCTCGTAGACCTCGTCGATCTCGATGCGCACGACCTTGCCTTGCTGCCCCACAGGGATGTCCAGGCGCTGCACCTCGTCGAGGATGCGCAGGGGGGTGCCGAACACCTTGCCGTCGATCTTGACGGTGATGGTGTGGGGGCGGCTGTACTCGCGGTAGCTCTTCTTGCCCTCGCTCAGGTTGCCGGGCCACAAGGAGAGGCTCTGGATGTCGGTGGAGGCACGCAGGTCGAGCTCGATCCAGGCGCCCTTGCCCGCGCCGTCTTCGCCTTCGATCCAGCCGGTGCCCAGCAGACCGTCGAAGGCCAGCTCGGCGATCTGCTTGCCGGCGTCGTTCTGGAGCTGAGAGCTGGCCTTGACCCGGGGAACGGGACCGGCGGCCACGGCCAGGCTGGGCAGCCCCGTGGCGAGGATGAGAGCAAGGGCGGCGGGCGCGAAGAGTGCAGGGCTGCGCATGGGACCTCCAGGGAAGGAGACTCGTACCGTGACGGGGAGGACCGGGTCAAGCGCGGGAGGTGAGGATCCCGTCAGGGTAGACCCTCGAGGCTTGCGGGTCGTTCCCCCTGGATGTATCGCTGAACTCCGTTCCCGTTCCCTGGAGCCCGCATGCGTGTCCTGTCCATCCTGGCCATCGCCCTCGTCCTGCCCGCCACCACCCTCGCCTCGGTCCTAGAGGCAGGCTCCTCCGCGGAAGGCGGCGGCGATGCCCCCCTCGACCTGGGCGAACCCGAGCAGAGCGACGACGCGCTCACCCCCATCATCAACGGCGAAGCCGCCACCGAGGACGAGTGGCCACAGGCCGGCGCCATGATGATGGACGCCACCATGAGCTTCGGCGGCCACGTGATGGACTTCCGGATGTTGGTGTGCTCCTCCACCCTCATCGCCCCCGACGTGGTGATGCTCGCAGCCCACTGCGTCGACCCCGACTCCTTCACCTACGGCTACGGCACGCTGACCGACGTCGACATCCGCTGGTCTCGCCAGGCGGACCTAGGTGCCCACGACGGCTCGACCATCAACGACTGGCCCGCCGATGCCGTGGTCGCCTGGGACTGGGTCCACCACCCGGAGTGGGACCTGTTCGCCCTGGACACCGGCATCGGCGACAGCAAGGACATCGCGCTGCTGTTCCTGGACACCCCCGTGCTGGACGTGCCCTTCGCCTACCTGCCCACCGTCGAAGAGGCCACCCAGGTGGTGGAAGGCGCCGAGGTGGTGGTCGTGGGCTGGGGCCAGCAGACCTCGGACCGCCAGCCTCCCGCCGGCACCTACGGCTACAAGCAGCAGGGCGTCTCCTTCATCGCCGAGCTCGGCCTGGCCGAGCTCCAGGTCGGCCTCGAGCCCGACGACGTGCGCAAGTGCCACGGCGACTCCGGTGGCCCCACCTTCCTCACCATCGCCACCGAGACCGTCGACCCGCTGCGGGTGGTAGGGGTGACCTCTCACGCCTACGACACCACCGACTGCCGCATCACCGGCGGCGTGGACACCAGGGTCGACGCCTACCTCACCTGGATCGACCAGGAGCTGCGCGCTCGGTGCGCCGATGGCACCCGCGCCTGGTGCGAGGAGGAGGGCATCCCGGTCGCCCCCCTGCCCGAGCCCATCGACACCGGCGACACCGGCGACACCGACGACGACGGCGACGAAGAAGAGGGCGGCTGCGGCTGCGCCAGCGGCCAGGCCATGCCAGGCACCGCCCTGGGCCTGCTCGGGCTGCTGGGCGTGGCGGTGGCCAGGCGCCGCAGGAGCTGAGGATCCTGGCTGTACCCAGGGCCCCGCGAGGTTAACGAGGGACCATGCACCCCCACCTCCTCCCTCAGGACGTCGGGTGGCTCGAGGTCATCGCTGGCTGCATGTACAGCGGCAAGACCGAAGAGCTGATCCGGCGCATTCGCCGGGCTCAGTACGCTCGCCAGCCGGTGATCGTCTTCAGCCCCTCCATCGACCGGCGCTACAGCCAGGACTGCGTGGACTCCCACTCGGGCCACAGCATCCGATCGGTCAAGGTCAAGCGCTCGGCGGACATCCCCGCGCTGGTGGGCGACGCACTGGTGGTGGGCATCGACGAAGCCCAGTTCTTCGACGACGAGCTGGTCGCCGTGGCCAACGATCTGGCCAAGGCTGGCAAGCGCGTGGTGGTGGCCGGGCTGGACCTCGACTATCGGGGCGTTCCGTTCAATCCCATGCCGTCGCTGCTGGCCACCGCCGAGTACATCGACAAGATGCTGGCCATCTGTGTAGTCTGCGGCAACCCGGCCGACCGCTCCCAGCGCATCGTCAACCGCGACGCGCGGGTGCTGGTGGGCGAGAAGGACGCCTACGAGGCCCGCTGCCGCAAGTGCTGGGATCCGGACAACTTCACGCCCTCCCAGGAACACCTACCCTTCTCCATGGGCCGCAACCTGGCTGAAGAAGAAGGGGGCTGAGCGCCCCGCCTAGCAGCCCTCGGGAAAGCCCATGCCTACTGCGGCCCAGCAGTCGCTGCTGCGACAGGCGTCACTCTCGCCACCGACCTCGACGTACGCAAAGTACGCCTTCAACCGGCGTCGCTTCGTGCCACCTGTCTCGCTAAGCGCCTGCAGGCCCTCGCTACGGCTGGGTTCCTCCGCCTTACGGCGGAGCTTTCCCGAAGTCTGCTAGAGCAGCGCCACCCGCTGCTTGGAGCGCGAACCGAACCAGCGCAGCACGGCCTGGTTGTCCTGCCAGCGGTGCAGGCCCAGCACGGGACAGGTGGGCAGCACGTCGTGCTCGAGGGTGTGCCGCGACCACGGGTTGAGGTAGCCCTGCAGCTGGACCGCGGCAGGGTCCTCGCTGCGGCGCCCGAGCCAGAGGATGCCGCAGAGGTCGGAGTAGACCGGGTCGTGGAACAGCGTGGGGGCGCGCTGGTCGCCGTACCACAGCTCGATGTCGCTGCTGTCCCCGTCGCGGTAGCTCTCCATGCTGCGCGGTGGGCCATACATGAAGTCGCGCATGTAGCCGGGAGAGACGGCCCACGGCTGATCGCTGGCGCAGACCAGCAGCAGCGGCATGCCCGCGTTGGGGCCCAGGGCGTAGCGATCCAGCTCACCCAGGATGCGCGCCTCGGCTGCGGCCAGGCTGGCGGGCCCAGGGAACGGGCCCATGCTCATGCACACCCGCGATCCGCTCAGGCTGGTGCGCCCGGTGAGGCCGAACTCGAGGTGAATGCCACGGTTTTCGTCGATGAAGGTGGCGTAGCGTCCCTGCCACTGACCGCGCTCCACCTCGCCGAGCCAGGTATCCACGGCGCGACGAATCTCCTCGAGATCGAAGTCGTGGGGGAGCCGGCCGTGAACCACCACCACCAGGCGCTGGCGGCTGCCGACACGGTTGAGTGCGGAGACGAGGCGCTGGACGCTGGCGCGATCCGCGTCAGGACGAGCCTTGTGGATGTAGGAGAGCACCGCCACGTTGACGGTCTGCCCTGCGACGGTCTGCGCGCTCAGGAAGGCCCCCGGCAGCGCCACGTCGTGCACCCTCAGCCGGCCCCGGGCCAACGCGGCGGCGGTGGCCAGCTCGGCCCAGCCCTGGAAGAAGCGCCGGTTGTCGAGGGAGGTGAGCAGCGGGCGCGCCCGCTCCGCCAGGGGCCCAGCGGCGGTGTCGAGCAGGCTCTCGAGCGCGCTGCGATGGCGTCCCGCGCGGGGCCCGCAGAGCTGGTGCAGGAAGCTATGCTGACCGCCAGGAAGGCGACGCATGTCCTCCACGAGGCGATCGGAAAAAAGGCTCATCTGCATCCTGGATCGCGCGCCAGCTAACCCGCGGACGCCAATGAGCAAGCCGCTTGTCAGAATCGCAGAGGGTGAACGCTATGGCTAGAACAGCTCGATGTCGTGCTCGTCTTCGGCGCCGATCAGCTCTGCATAGCGGTACACGATGTCGGCGTCCGAGTCCCACTCCGCTACGGTCCAGAGGTTGCCCTCGAGCCCTGGCGTGACCTCGAAGAAGCGAGGCTCCCGGGTGCCGATCCACAGCTGCACCATGGCCGAAGACCAGCCCAGGCTCTCCCCGCTGGGGTCGCTGGCGTTGCTGTGGTCGAAGACCGTGAAGCGGTAGGCGCCCGCCGAGCGCATGTCGTGGACCGACAGGCTCTCAGGCCCCAAGCCATCGTCTGCCAGCAGGTCCATGGTGACCACGCGATCGTGGACATCCGAGGCGTTGGCTGGGTGGTAGGGCGCCTCGTCCCAGACGTGGAAGCGCTCGTACTGGGACTCACCAGGCGCCACGGAGCCACGGGGGCCGGTGACGTGGAGGTTGAGGTCAGCTGGGGAGTCGCCCCACACCAGCGCGGCCCGGATCTCGTCGGTAGCCAGCGCGCGGGTGACCGTGGCCAGCAGCTCGCGCTGGGTCTCGGCCCGCACCAGCACAGGGAAACGCGCCGCGGTGAAGCCGCCGTCGCCGCGCACCCGCGCAGTGTAGGAGCCCGGGGCGATGCCGCTGACGAGCCATCGCCCCTGCAGCGCGGCCAGCCCGGTGGTGATCGTGGTAACCACCAGCTCGCTGTCCGGCGCATTCCAGCCCTCGCGCAGCTCGATCTCGAGCACGAGGGGAAGCTCTTGGCCGCCCACATCTTCGACGGCGGGCAGGCCGGTTGCGGTGTCGAGGATCAGCCCCTCTGCCTGGCCGGAGGCGGCATCCAGGGCCACCTGGAGCGGCGGGAGCTGACGGGCCCACAGCGACCAGATCTGCGGGGGGTGGGACGGCATGGACATCAGCTCGCCCTGGTCGAGGGTGAGGTCGATCCAGGCCAGGGTGGGCGCATAGCCGTCGCCGTCGATCTGCACCTGCAGCGCGTGGCCCTCGAGCTCGGTGGCCAGGACCGCCACGGAGTACCAGCCGTTCTTGTCGGTGGTGGTCTCGAGGATCAGGGCGCCATCCGACGAAGCGATGGAGACATCGAGCCCAGAGCCGAAGTCTCCGTGCTCGGTGGTGACCCGACCGTACAGCTGCACGAACAAGCCCTCGGGGCCGTCGAGGCCGCAGGCAGCGAGCAGGGGCAGGAGGGCGATGGGGGCGACAGCTCGGGTGCGCATGACCGCAGCTTATCCCATCCTCCGCCACTGGAGCAGCGCGGCGGCGCAGGCGAAGAGGGCCAACACCCAGGACGAGCCGCCACGGGACGGCCCCCGCGCGGCGCAGTGGCAGCCGCGCCATGGCACAGCGTCGGGGCTCAGGAAGCCGGCGCCGCTGGCGTTGTCCTTGCCCTCGACGCCGATGTCGATGGTGGAGCCAATGAGCCAGTCTCGGACGTCCAGGGGGTCCATTCCCAGCCGGTCGGCGTGCAGCAGCAGGGCCACGGTTCCCGTGACATGGGGCGTGGCAGCCGAGGTACCCGAGAAGAGGCTGGCGCCGTAGCTGGCGGTGCTAACACCCGCAGGTGCGACCAGATGGGGGCGCTGCTCACCCTCATCGGTGGGACCGCGGCTGGAGTAGGACGCCACTTGATCCCAGACAGGCAGATCCACCGCGCCCACCGAGATGCCCAAGCGGGTGTCGCCGGGCAGGGTGAGGTTGCGCTCGGTGGTGGCGTCCTCGAGCTCGAGGCCGCCGTAGCTGTACAGGAAGCCCTCGAGCCCAGTCACGTCGTCGTCTTCGTCGTTGGTCACCACGAAGGCCTGGACCCACCCCGAGCCCGAGTGGCACTCGGCGTACTCGTAGGGGTCGTCGTCGCCGTCCTGCCAGTCCGCGCCCTGGCCGCACAGCTCCCCGGCCTCGTCCAGCAGCAGCAGGTCGAGGTCCACCGCGGCCTGGCCCATGGGCTCGGACCAGCGCAGGGACACCTGGACCCAGCCGCCGGAGCTCGCCACCCACACAGGGCTCAGCCCGTCGATGGCCACCACGCCCTCGCGCACCTCACTCAGCGGGCCGATGCGGTAGCGCTGGTTCTCGTTCCCAGCCGCCGCGACCCAGGTCTTGCCGAAGTCCGAGACGAGCAAGTCCACGGCCTGGGTGTAGGGCGAGCTGCCGTCGGCGTGCCAGATGTTGTCGAAGCCCACCGAGCCGTTGACGATGTGTACCTTGCTCGTGGCGATGGCCTGGACCGCGTCGAGGAACTCCACGTCGGTGGCGAACTGGTAGAGGGACAGCTCCGCCGCTGGGGCGATGTCGTGCACGATCTCGGCCACGGCCGTGCCGTGGGTGCTGCCGCCGAACTCCGAGACGGACCATGTCTCGACGCTGGAGGGCAGCTCGCGGCCCAGCTGATCCTCGTAGCCGGCGAAGCCGACGTCCAGGATGGCGATCTTCACCCCTCGGCCCGAGACGCCCTGAGCATGCCAGTCCTGGCGGAACATGGCGTCGTAGCCCTCGCTGAACTCGTAGTGCGGACGCGGGCGCCGGGGCTCGCGCAGGCGCAGGATCCCCGGGCAGGCCTCGAGGGTGGGCAGATCGGCGTAGGGCGTCCACAGCTGCACCAAGGCCTGGCCTGCCAGCTCCGCGTCCACCCAGCGCTCGGCCCAGGCCGCCGGAAGCTCGGCGTCCACACAGGCCAGCAGCCGATCGGGGTCGACCCCAGGGGCCAGCTCCGCCACCACCTGCAGGCCATCCTCGTCTCCCGGGTGGAGCCTCTGGGATCGCCAGCCCGCCAGCGCCGTCGGGCCCTGCTCCCACGCTGCATACGCCTGCTGGATAGCCGCAGATGATGCGCCCTCCCGGAGCGGCGGGAGCGCATGGGCGCCGCCGGAGAGCCAGGCGAAGAAGAGCAGGCTGTGGGGCATGGGACACTCCCGGCGGCTTCGCGCCTTCGAGGCTCCCAAGTTACCCTCCCGGACCGCATCCGCCGACCCCTGCGAGGATCGCCATGTACCGCCAGCGCGTGGCCCCAGGCTTTGGCTCCAGCCTCACCCCCTTCGTGCGCAACCTGTTGTTGACGTTGGTGGTGCTGTACGTCATCCAGATCGTGCTCGAGGGGTGGCTCCGCCTGCCCATCACCAACCTGGTGTCCCTCTGGGCGCCCGTGGGTCCCAACGGCGCCACGGGCATGTTCCGCGCCTGGCAGCCCATCACGGCTCTGCTGTTCAACGGACACCCAGAGCAGGCGATCTTCGACTGGGTGATGGTCTTCTTCTTCCTGTCCCCCAGCCTGGACCTGCTGGGGCGGAAGGGCACCGCGAAGCTCCTGGCCACCACCTGGATCATCGGCGTGCTGGTGGGGTTCGCGCTCACTTGGCCGGGGATCGTGCACCCCAACACCCCCTGCATCGGGGTCACTGCCCTGGGTTCGGCCCTGGTCATCGCCTTCGGCATGGCGCGCCCGGATGCCCAGATCCTGGTGATGTTCGTGATCCCCATGAAGGGCAAGTGGTTCGTGGCGTTCGACATCGCCATCGCCGTGCTGTTCTTCCTGTACTACCGAAGCCTCGAGACGGCCGTGGTGCTCACCGCCAGCTTGGCGGCCATCGCCTGGATGTGGGCCGATGGCAGCCCCCGCCAGCTGTTGCTCAAGCTGCGCCTCGGCTGGCTCCAGCGCCAGCGCGGCGCCTCCAAGCCCCAAGGCCGCTTCGACGTCATAGAGGGCGGGCGCAGCGGTGGGCGCAGCAGTGGCGGCAGCGGACGGCCGGGGAATGACGACTGGGTCCACTAGCCCGATCCCAGGGCGCTGGGCCCGCGCCTACGTCGAGCGGCTGTGGCCCGCTGTCGCGGTGGCCCTGGCTATCGTCGCGCTGGCGCTGCTGAGCCTGCCGGGGGTTCGCTTCGAGTTCAGCCTCGAGGACCTCTTCCCCAGAGACACGCCCCAAGCCGCCGCACACCAAGGGGCCATGGCCCGCTACGGGCGAGACGACGGTGGCATCATCGTGGCCCTCGAGGGCGACCCCTTCGATCCCCGCCTGGCCGAGCTGGAGCGAAGGGTGGCCGAGATCCCCGGCGTACGGGCCACCGCCTCTGCGTTCAGCTGGCAGGTGCTCGACGCCCAGGAGCCCGGCCTCGTGGGCAGCCGCGGGCTGCGGACGGGCGACGACGACGTCCTGAGCCGCGATCTGCTCGTGGCCTCCGACGGGCAAGCAGGGGCCGTGCTGGTCCAGATCGACGAAGCCCTGAACCACCACGCGGGCCGGGAGCCCATCGTCTCCAGCATCGAGGCCATCACCGCGTCCATCCCAGGCGGCTGGCACCTCGGAGGCGTGCCGGTGATCCGCGTGGCCTACGTGCGGGCCATGCAGCGAGACCTGATGCGGCTGCTGCCCCTGGCCATGCTGGTGTCGCTGATCTTCCTCGTGGACGCCCTGCGGGACTGGCGGCACGTGCTGGCCTGTGCGGGCGTGCTGGTGCTGGGCACGGCGCTGACCGGCTCCGCGCTGGTGATCAGCGGCAGCCCCTTCACCATCTTCACGCCGGCCCTGCTGGCGGTGGTGCTGGTGGTAGGAACCAGCGATCTGGTGCATCTGGTGCACCGCTTCGCGGATCGCTTCGAGGTCGACGACGCCACCAGCACCGCGGCTGCACTGGCCGACACCCTGCGGGAGGTGGGCCCCGTCTGCCTGGCCACCAGCGCCACCACCGCGGTGGGCTTCCTCTCGCTGCTCAGCACCACCATCCCCCAGATCCGACGCTTCGGGGCCATGACCGCCGCCGGGGTGATGCTGGTGTTTCTGTGCTCCATGCTGCTGCTGCCACCGCTGCTGCTGCGGCTCGGCCCACCCCAGCGGCGCGCCACCCAGCGGGCCCAGCGCGACCGCGCGCGCATGGCTCGCGTGGGCAGAGCCCTGGTGAAGCAGCCTGCCCTGGGCCCGATCCTGGTGCTGGCCACTCTGGCCTTCGGGATCAGCGGCGGCCTCATGGTCCGATCGGACCCCCACATCCTGGGAGACGTGCGCAGCACCGCCATGGCCGCCTCGAACGACTTCCTCGAGGCCCACCTGGGCGCGGTCCTGCCCCTGGACATCCACCTGGAGCTGCCCGACGGCGACCTGCTCGACCCCGACCTGCTCGCCGCCGTGGCAGAGCTGGAGAGCTGGCTGCGCGCCGAGGCCCAGGTGGGCCAGGTGGTGGGCCTGCCCGATCTGGTCCGCCAGGGCTGGGAGGCCCTGGGTGAGGACGGCCTGCCGCCCACCCGCCAGGCGGCTGCCCAGGTGCTGCTGCTCAACGACATGATGGACCCCAGCCTCACCGCGGGCTTGACCGCGGACGGGACCTCCCTGCGCCTGCGCACCCGGGTGCGGGACCACGGCCACCGCGCGACCATGGACCTCGTGCGGCGCCTCGAGCTCCAGGCGGGCCCCCTGCTGGCCCAGCACGAGGCCACCCTGCACATCACCGGCGTGGCCTGGCTGGCTCAGGAGATCAACCGCACCCTCACCCGACAGTTCGCCGGCAGCTTCGTGCTGGCGCTGGCGGTGGTGGGCGCCCTGGGGCTGCTGGTGTACCGGCGCTGGGGCCTGGTGCTCATCGCCCTGATCCCCAACGCGCTCCCCCTGCTGGCGCTGCTGGGCCTGATGGGGTGGACCGGGCTGGGCCTGCAGCCCTCTACCGCTATGGTGTTCTCGGTCGCGCTGGGCATCGCCGTGGACGACACCATCCACTTCCTGGCCGCCTACGGCCGCCTCCGTCGCTGCGGCCTGAGCGCCGAGCAGGCCGTGGTGGAGACCATCGCCACCGTCGGGCGGACCCTGGTGGACACCTCGCTGCTGCTGGCCGGAGGCTTCGCGGTGTTCGCGGTCAGCCAGTACGGCGCCATGGCGCTGTTCGGTCAGCTCACAGCGTTCTGCGTGCTGGTGGCCGCGGCGGCGGATCTACTGGTCTTGGGCCCACTTCTGGTCCTCTTCGACAAAAAGGCACCGAATCGTAAAAAAAGATCACTCCAGCCCTAAACTCCCTCACATTGCGATCCGAGAGGCCATGCGGAGAGACATGCTTTCTTACCTCGCCGGAGTCGTCGCCTACATGGAAGCTGGTGGTCCTGCCGCCAGCCAAAGGCCGACGAGCGAGCAGTCTCAGCGCCAGTCTGCGACCCGCGCCCACTCATCCCGCTCGAGCCAGCCCGAGCCGAGCGTGGTCATCTCCTTCTCGAGCGAAGCGCTGCAAGCCGCCAAGGAACGCAGCCTGGCCGACAACATGGTCGAGGTCGAGCTCCAGGCGGCCCACGGCGACGGCGTGGAGCAGCAGGACTTCGAGTCCGTGGGCGGCGGCCTGCGCGGTGCGGAAGACTTCAGCACCGAGGAGCAGCAGGAGCTGCGCGACCTCGAGCGTCGCGACCTCCAGGTGCGCACAAGGGACATGGCCTTCATCGCTGCCGCTGGCGGCGCCGCGGGCAGCTACAGCCTTCAGTACGAGACAGGGCCAGACGGCCGCAGGTACGCGGTCGGCGCCGACATCAAGCTCGACACCAGCGAGGGAGCCACACCGGAGCAGACCCTGGCCAAGGCCCGGGCCCTGCGCGCTGCGACCATGGGCGCCCGCGCGGACTCCTCCAACGACGCCAGCGCCGCCGCCAAGGCTGTGCGCATGGAGGCCGAGGCCCGGGCCGAGATCGCGCGCGAGCGAGGCGAAGCACAGCAGGCAGCCGTCGAGAGCGCGGGCCTGATGGAGCCAGCGCTCCCCGAGGTCGAGCTCCCCGAGCTCGACCTCAGCCCCGCCACCCCGGTGGAGTAGGCACGACAGCCGGCCGAGCGCGCAGACCATGGCGCCGCCCGGGGCGAAGGGACGCCCGACTCGGGGGGCCGGGGCACGGAATCGCTCGCGTGATGGGTGAACGGGTACGGTGCCCGGGGGCCGGATAGAGGGCGGGCATGTCCGACGCCCCAATCTACATCATCGGGACCGAGCGCTCCGGCTCCAACCTGCTGCGCCTGGTGCTCAACGCCCACAGCCGCATCGCGGTGCCCCACCCGCTCCACATGATGCGCTACTTCGCCCCCACCGAAGCCGCACGCGGCGATCTGGGCGATCCCGTCATCCTGGGCAAGCTGGTGGACGAGGTGCTGCTGCTCAAGCGCGTACACATCCACCCCTGGGCCTACCCCATCGATCGGCAGCGCATCGTGGACGAGGCCCACCCCAAGGACGCCATGGGCGTGATGGGCTCCCTCTACGATCAGGTACGCGAGGCCGAGGGCAAGGCCCGCTGGGGCTGCAAGAGCACCTTCATGGTGCACTATACAGAGCGCGCACTGGCCCGGGACCCCGGCGCACGCTTCGTGCTCCTGGTGCGCGACCCCCGCGATGTCGCGGCTTCCTCTCGCCGCTCTGTCTTCAGCCCCTACCATCCCTGGCTCACCGCGCGGCTGTGGACGCAGCAGCAGCAGCTCGGCCTGGGCCTGCTGGACGATCTGGGCCCCGAGCAGGTCCACCTGCTGCGCTACGAAGATCTCCTGGACCAACCCGAAGCCAGCGTGCGCGCCCTCTGCGCCTTCCTCGATGAGGGCTTCGAGCCTGGCATGCTGCGCTTCCACGAGGGTCGCGAGGCCCAGACCAGCGCGGGCCTGTCCGAGTCCTGGCAGAACACGGCCAAGCCCGTGCTCTCCAACAACGCCGGCAAGTACCGCGCTCACCTCACGCCCAGCGAAGTGGCCATGGTCGAGTCGGTCTGTGGGTCGCTGATGCAGCGCCTGGACTACCCACGAGACCACCCTGATGCCACCTTCGATCCCGGCCTGCGCGAGCGGCTCGAGATCCACCTCCGGGACCTGGGCTGGCGAACGACCGTCGAACTTAGATCCATGCGGCGTGACCGGAACCACTGGCGACGGTGGTCCCGTGATGCCACGATGCGATACCTGGGCGCTCGATACCGTTCCATCCCCACGACCAAGAGCTGCTGATCATGGCCACGAAGCTTTCCCTGGCACCCGAGCTGTACTGCAAGGCCACTGATCCCCTGGATCGGCTGCTCATGGAGCAGATGCGCGAACAAGACGTGGCACCCTCGCCCACCGACGGCGCGCTGCCCCGCTTCACCATGGTGGTGGGTCACTCCCCCTTCACCATGCCCAGGGGCTGGGAGTACTACCTCACCACCCCCTTCGAGGGGCCCAGCTACATCACCACGGTGCTGCACAACGCCGGCTACCCGGTGCGGATCGTGGATGTTCGGTACGCCCTGGACCCCGTGGGCCAGGCCTTCCGCGAGGTCATGGAAGGCACCGACGTGCTGTGCCTGGCCACCTGGGAAGACAACTTCCCCTTCATGCGCGATCTCATCGCGCGGGTCAAGGCGGTCGAGCCCACTATGCCCATCGTGGCGGGCGGCTCCCTGGTCACCTCCCTGCCCCACGTCTTCATGGAGCACACGGGCACCGACATCGCGGTGGTCTCCGAGGGTGAGCTCACCATCCTCGAGCTGATGAACAGCTACAGCAAGGGCGGCTGGACCGACAAGGATCTCGCCGACACCCGCGGCATCTGGTACCGCAACGCCCAAGGCGTGGTGGTCAAGAACCCGCCCCGCGGCCAGATGCCCACCCTGGACTTCCTGCCCCGCATGCGCCTCGAGCTCTGGCCCCAGGCCAAGGGCCCCAAGGGCCTGCAGCCCCAGATCATCACGAGCTTCTCCCGCGGCTGCAAGATGGACTGCTCCTTCTGCTTCCGCACCACCCCCCAGGTTGCCTGCAAGTCGCCGGAGCGCTTCGACCGTGAGATGGACTGGCTGCAGTCCCGCTACGGCATCAACTTCATGTTCTTCGCCGATCTGACCTTCTCGGCCGAGGCCCCTCAGACCCGCGAGATCTGCGAGGTGCTCGAGGGCCGGAACGTGCGCTTCACCTGCATGACCCGCTGCGCCGACGTCGACAAGGAACGCCTCGACGCCATGAAGAGCGCCGGCTGTGACGTCATCCTCTTTGGCGTCGAGTCCTTGGGCGCCTCGGCCCTCAAGGAAGCCCGCAAGCCCACCACAGAGAACATCTCCATCCGGGCCATGCACCGCAGCATGGACGCTGGCATCCGCTTCGGCACCCTGTTCATCGTGGGCCTGCCGGGCGAGACCGCCGAGTCCTTGGACTACATGGCCCGCTTCGCCGAGGAGTACCACCACATCGTCCGGGTCAAGTACCTCAGCGCCATGCCCGGCACCTCGGTCTACCAGAACTGCCTGGCCGACGGCACCATCAGGGACGAGGTCAGCCACCTCGAGTGGCTGAGCACCGAACAGGCCCTGCACGAGGACGAGTTCCTCAACCTCGCCGGCCTGCCCGAGCAAGTCTACCGCGACGCCTACAAGCGCATCTACGACTGCTACCAGCCGGGCCCGGTCATGAAGTTCGACCACTTCCCCGAGCACTTCGAGTACACCCACCCCAACCCCGACGATGGCCACCCCAACAGCGTGGACTACGCCTGGGAAGGCTGGCGCAAGGACTGGTCCTCGGGCGGCGCCTTCCTGGCTCCGGGCTCCGAGGCCTACACCCTCGACAAGGTCGGAGCGCCCGGCATGGCCGAGGTGGGGTCCGTGCTCATGGACTGCGGAGCCAAGAAGCTCGGGCAGAAGGCCTGACGAGGTGATCGCGGGCCGCCGAGCCCTGCTCGGACCGGGCGTGTTCCTCGCGCTGTCGGCCTGCGGCCCCGCCACACCTCAGCCCGGCGGCTCGGCCAACTACTCGGCCTCCCTGGGGGAGGGTCCCGACTTCTCCGAGCCCCACGGGCTCGTCGTGGTGCAGACCTGGTTCGACTACGACGAGAACCAACTCAGCGGCGCCTTCGCCGACGGCCCTGGGCTCCGCCACCACAGCGAGGCCGAGCGCAGCGGCAACTGCCGGCTGATGAGCTACACCGCCTCGACCTGCGAGCCCGGCTGCGACGGCGATGAGCTGTGCATCGACGGGGTGTGCGAGGCCTGGCCCAGCCGCATCGACCGCGGCGAGCTGCTCTGGACCTGGCCCGACGGCGAGCAGACCGTCACTCCGGACGCCACCCTGGGCTACTGGGCCACGGGCTCGACCAGCACCGATGGCGACGTGTCCATCGCCATCGATGGGCTCGAACTCACGGTACCCACCATCGACACCATGGACCCCGACGGCGACTGGGCCCGGGCCATCGACAACCGAGGCGGCGGCGACGCCACCCTGCGCTGGCGCAACCCCATCCTGGACGCTCGCGTGCGGCTGTTCATGACCGACTGCACCGGCACTCATGGCGGTGTCGCGGCAGCGGAGATCGAGTGCGAGGGTCCCGACACCGGAGAGCTGGTCATCCCGGGCAGCTACCTGGACGCCATCGAGGCTGGCGACTGGTCCCACGGCGAGTGCGGAAGCCACGACCTCGAGCGCTACCACGCCGCCACCCCCGCAGACGACACCACCACGCGCCTCGAGAGCGTCGGCGATGGCGGCCTGTTCTGGCGGCCCGACTGGTAGCGAGCTTCAGCGCCGCCCAGGCCCCAGGCAGCGGTGGTAGTGCTCGAGCGCGCGCCGGTGGTGGCCCGGGATCAGCACGATGTGGTTGCCCAGGGGGCGCTCCAGCAGTGCGCGACGGGTCCCCTCGGACAGGGCCACCAGCGCCTGGGTGCGGCACTGGTCGGGGGCGCCTCCGGCCGCGAGGATTTCGGTCTCGACCACCCAGAGCCGCCCCAGATCCGCACCGCCGATCCGGATCAGGGTGACGGGCTGGGGCTCGAAGCGACCAGCCACCCCCACGCCCAGCCCCGACTCGAAGTGAGTGTCGAGCCGATGGGCCGAGACCAGGGACAAGGGCACCGTGCAGTGCGCCAGCCAGAGCCCCTCGGCGATGAAGCGGGCCGGGTTGGCCATCCAGGGCACGATCCCCAGCAGCTGCCTCACCCACATCAGCGCGATAGCCGAGACCAGATCGCCCTCGCAGCCCGCGGGTACGCCGGCCTGGCCCAGACGTGCCATGGCGAGGCATGCGGTGGCGCTGCGCACAGCGAGCAGATCGAAGCACCGCACGGAGACCCCGTCCAGCCGATGCTCGGCGATGATCGCCTCGAGGGCGCCGTGCACTGCGTCGGAGTCGGCGTCGGGACCCAGCCTGTCCAGCAGGGCCTCCATGGGCAGATCCACGACCAGGGGCCCCCAGCGCTCGAGCACGAGCTCGGGCCTGGGCCGGCTGGCGACGAGCCAGGAGGAGGGCCCGCCGATCAGGCCCAGGCGCGCACCCAGGAGGGAGCGGTGGGTGTAGACCGCGTGGAGCCCACGGCGCAGCTCGCCGGCAGGATCATCGGGCCCGTCCAGCAACACCAGTGAGGCGGGGGCGCCGCGCTGCCGCAAGGCGGCCAGGGTCTCCAAGGCTGCCGGCAGGCTGTTGTGGGCTCCGTGGGCCAGCAACACCAGGGCCTGGCTGGGCCGCCGCTCGTGGATCCGCAGGGCCGCTGCCTCGGTGCCGCCGGTGAGCAGCAGCAGGGCGAGCGGATGTTCGGCGCTGTCAGCGGGCAGCTCCCGGGCCCCGCAGGAAGCCAGCATAGACCGCCACGGCTGGGCCAGGGCATGCACCGCCGCCGCCTCGTGCAGTGGCGAGGCCAGGGCCCGCCAGGCGAGCGCGGGCACTACTTGGTTCCCACCGTCAGCTCGAAGAGCATGTGATCGACGATGCGACCATCGGCCAGCTGCACCGAGTGGAGGCTGGCGAAGGCTGGCGACGCGTTGCGGTAGACCTCGCGGATGCCCTCGCGCCGCGACTCGGCGATGGCGCCGTTGTCGGACCAGACATCCACATCCTCGACGGAGACATGATCGTGGGTGGCGACCTGGCTGCAGCCCGCCGCGAGGAAGGCGGCGGCCACGTCTCCACGGGCGAAGAAGTTGCGCCGAGCCGGGTTCCGCAGCCGCAGGATCTCGAAGTACTCCACCCGGTCGTCGTCACCGTAGGCAGCCAGATCGATGCTGACCATGCGGCCCCCGGGCTTCAACACCCGGACCATCTCGGCGAGCACCGCGTCCAGCCCCATGAACTGGATGCCCTGACGGCAGACGATGAGATCGAAGGAGCCATCGTCGAAAGGCATGGTCTCACCTGGGGAGATCACCAGCTCGTCCACCGCGTCCCGAGCCTGATCCACCATGTCCTCATTGATGTCAAGTCCGGTGATGTGGCCTACATGAGGCTTGAGGTGACGGGAGACCAGCCCTGTTCCGACCGCCACATCCAGCAGGCGCTCTGTCCCCGTCGGAGCGAGCAGGCCGCGAATGCGCTCCAGGATGGCCTGATCGGTACACCAAAAGCTGGAACCGTCATAGGTGGCCGCACGGGCGCTGAAATGTTCCTGTACTAAGTCGCGGGGAATGTGGAGGGTCTTCATGGCTACTCCTGTATGTAAGGTGGACGCGGCCCGTGACGGCGTCGTGGCAGTTATAGTGCGCTGCTATGGTCTACGCTCGAGCCAGCCGCAAGTGCTCGCAGGGCTATCAACCGAACCGGAGCTGCGCATGGCGAACCTTGAAGGCCTCGACACCCACAAGCACCTCAAGGATGCCTTCGCGGAAGAGGCGGTGACTGCCTATCGTTACCTCTACTTCGCGAAGATCGCCGACATCGAGGGGCAACCGGACGTCGCACAGCTGTTCCGTGATCTGGCCGAGGGTGGGATCTGCAACGCCCACGGCAGCCTGGACTACCTGCGCACCGAAGGCGATCCCCTCACCGGCGCCCCCATCGGCGAGACCGACCGCAACTTGCATGCTGCGCTGCTGGCCGAGACCGGTGAGTTCAGCGACCTCTACCCCTCCATGGCGGTGGTAGCCCACGCCGAGGGTTTCCCCGACGTCGCCTCTTGGTTCGAGACCCTCGCCAAGCTCAAGCGCGCCCATGTGCAACAGCTTCGAGAGGTCATCGCTCGCCTCGAGAGCAGCCAAGCCTCCAACGAAGGGGTCGAGTGAACCATGAGCTGTCCTGACTGCTCGTCCAAGAACGGTGCCACCGGCCCCTACGATGCCAGCAGCATCACCGTGCTGCCAGGCCTAGAGGCCGTGCGCAAGAACCCCTCCATGTACATCGGCTCCACCGACCAGGAAGGCCTGCACCGGCTGGTCTACGAAGCCGTGGACAACTCCATCGATGAGTCCCTGGCCGGCTACTGCAGCCGCATCCATGTGGTCATCGGTCGGGACGGATCCTGCTCGGTCGAAGACAACGGCCGCGGCATCCCCGTTGACGAACACCCCGAGATGGCCTGCCCCGCCTGCCAGGTGGTGCTCACCACCCTGCACGCCGGCGGCAAGTTCGACCAGGGCTCCTACTTCCGCTCCGCGGGGATCCACGGCGTCGGCATCTCCTGCGTCAACGCCCTGTCCTCCTGGCTGGAGCTGGACGTCTGGCGCGCCAACGGGCACTACGTCCAGAGCTACAAGGTAGGGCAGCCCACCACCGCGCTGGTGCGCAAGCACGCCTCCGAGCGCCGCGGCACCCGCGTCCGCTTCATGCCCGACACCAGCATCTTCGACACCACCCAGTTCGACCACAGCGTGCTGGCTCGTCGCCTCGAAGAGCTCGCGTTCCTGCACCCGGGCATCCACATCCAGTTCGACGATCACCGCCAGAGCACCAGCCAAGTCTACCAGTACGACAGCGGCATCCTGGGCTTCATCGCCCGCCTGAACAGCGACCGCACCCCGCTGCATGCCAAGCCCATCTACATCCAGCTCAAGGGCGAGCAGATCGAGCTGGACCTGGCCTTGCAGTGGACCACCGCCTACGGCGAAGCGATCTCCAGCTACGTCAACAGCATCAACACGGTCTGGGGCGGCACCCACGTCAACGGCCTCAAGCGCGCCCTGAACCGCAGCATCAACGCCTACGCGGCCAAGGCTGGCCTGCTCAACGCCGACAACGGCGAGCGCATCGCCACCTTCGACATCCTCGAGGGGCTCACCTGCGTGCTCTCCGTGCGCATGTTCGACCCACGCTTCGAAGGCCAGACCAAGACCCGCCTCACCAGCCGCTATGTGCGCGAGACCGTCGACGAGGTCGTGTCGTTGCAGCTCGACGCCATCCTCACCGCCGACCCCGCCCTGGCCAGGGTGGTCGTGGGACGAGCCCTCGACGCCTCCCGCGCCCGGCAGGCCGCCCGGCGCGCCAGCGATCGCGCCCGCTACACCGCTCGGGACATCCACGTCAGCGACGAGGTCTACCAGAAGCAGTTCGGCATCCGCTCCAAGACCTGGCACAAGTCCGCCGTCTGGATCGCCAACGAGGAGCTGCTGGCCGAGCATGCCAAGATGCTCAAGATGCCCGAGAGCGCTCGCCTGCTCGACGTCTGCTGCGGCTCGGGCGTGGTGGGCAACAGCTTTGGCGATCGAGTCGCCGAGAAGTATGGGCTCGACATCACCCCCGAGATGGTCGCCCTGGCCAGCCAGCGGCTGGACAAGGTGGTGCAGGGCACGGTCTACGACATCCCCTTTCCCGAGGCGAGCTTCGACGTGGTCTGCACCCGCGAGGTGCTCCACCTGCTGCCAAACCCGGGCAAGCCGGTGTCCGAGATCTTCCGGGTCCTCAAGCCCGGCGGCCAGTTCGTGGTGGGCCAGATCCTGCCCTTCTCCGAGCTGGACGGCCCCTGGATGTACCGGGTCTTCAAGAAGAAGCAGCCCCTCATCTTCAACATGTTCCAGGAAGAAGACTTCCGGCAGATGCTGCTGGGGGCCGGCTTCGTGGACCTCGAGATGACCGAGTACAACCTGTGGGAGTCCATCGATGTGTGGATCGACACCCACGAGACCACCAGCCTGCACCGCCACGAGATCCGCGACCTGTTCCACAACGCACCGGCCGAGGCTCGGGCGGTGCATCCCTTCGAGATCCTGCCGTCTGGCGAGATCCGTGACCTGTGGCGCTGGTGCATCTTCTCGGTGCGCAAGCCCGAATAGGCCATGAACAGCCTCGACGAGGCATCGGCACAGCGCGCGGCCGCCATTCGGCGACTGGTCGCCATGCGTCGCCGGCAGCCCAGCCCGGTCCCTGGCCTGCTGGCTGGGGTCCGAGACGTGGTGGTCCTGGCCTCGAGCAGCCGTGGCGGCTCGAGCGTGATGGCCGAGATCCTCCGCAACAGCCACCACCTGCTGCACCTGCGGGCCGAGGTCAATCCGTTCCTGGTGCTCTCCGGCCATGGCTGGCCCGAGTCGGGCCGTGACAGCGACAGCCTCGGCGCCAAAGACCTGCGGGACCGGGACACCCTCGAGCACCTGCTGGCCCTGGACGTGGGCCGGCCGGCCGGCACCCTGCCCGACCCCCAGTCCGTGCGAGCCTTCGCCCGCGAGGTGCACTGGCGCCTGTCCCTGCAGTGGCCCCTCGAGAGCTTCGATCCCGCATGGATCCACGACCGCGTCCAGCACACCCTGCAGCTGCTGGAGCAGCGCCACGGCTGGGCCCGGGGCACCTTCCCGGACAGCGCCCAGTTCCACACCCTCCTGCTGGCCCAGGTCCGCACCCTTCATCCCAGGGTCAACCCCTGGTACTACGATCTGCCGCCCGGCCTGATCCGCCAGCATCACCCTGGCGTGGAGCCCAGCCTCGCCCCCCCCTCACCTGTCGTCCTCGAAGAGCCGCCCTTCGTCACCGTCAGCCCATGGAAGGCGCCCACGGCCCGAGACCTCGAGCGGCTCCCCTTGGTCATCAAGACCCCCTCCAACGCCTACAGGCTCCCCTTCCTGGCGCAGGCCTTCCCCAACGCCAAGCTGCGCGTGCTGCACCTCACCCGCAATGCGGCCGCCTCGGTCAACGGGCTGGTGGATGGCTGGCGCTTCCGGGGGTTCTTCGCCCACCACGCTGGGCCCCTGGATCTCGCTGGCTACAGCGTCCCGGAGCAGCCCTGGAGCCGGGCGTGGTGGAAGTTCGACCTGCCCCCAGGCTGGCAGGACTGGGTCGGCAGCTCGCTGGTCGAGGTCTGCGGATTCCAGTGGCGTTCCGCCCACGGCGCCGTGCTGGACTGGCTCGCAGAGCACCCCGAGGCACCCTGTCTGCGCCTGGCCTTCGAGCGAGTCGTGGGAAGCCACAGCGAGCGCCTGGACACCTTCACGTCCATGGCGAGCTGGCTGGGCCTGCCCCACGACCCGACCCTGGACCGCCTGGTGGCCTCGGGCTTGCCCCCCATCATGGCCACCAACAGGCCACGGCATCGCCGGTGGTACGACAAGGCCGAGCTGCTCGAGCCCGTGCTGGCCCGGGGCGACACCCGCGCGGTCTTGGAGAGGCTGGGCTACGCTCCCGACCCCTCCACCTGGCTATAGTTCGGGGGCACCTTCCCTTCCGCGAGGTCACCCATGAGCGACCCCACCGTTCCCCGCGACCAGGCCGCGAGCTTCGGCGGTCCTGGCTGGAAGCAGCGCGTCGCCGCCCACGCCCAGGAGATCCTGGCGGGGCAGCTCTGGTCGCCCTACGCGGTCAGCTCAGAGATCGGCCGCCTCGAGGCCGTCCTGCTGGCCTGGCCTGGCGCCGAGCTCGATGTGGGCGATCAGCCCGATGAGCACCTCATGCTGGGCCGGGTGAGCGTGCCCCGCATCCAGCGACAGGCCCGCGCCATCGCCGACTTCTACCGCAGCCAGGACGTGCGGGTGCACCTGCACCGCCCCCCCGTCGCCCCGCCGCCCAACTATGTCTTCATGCGCGACCTGTTCCTGATGACCCCCGAAGGGGCCGTGCTCGGGCGCCCCGCAGGTCAACAACGCGCGGGCGAGGAGCGCTGGGCGGCCGAGGCCCTGGCCCTGGCGGGCGTCCCCATCCTGCGCACCATGCGGGGGACAGCCACCTTCGAGGGCGCCGATGCCTTGTGGATCTCACCCCAGCGCTTGCTGTTGGGCATCGGCCTGCGCACCAACCTCGAGGCCGCCCGCCAGATCAGCGAGCTGCTCGAGGCCATGCATGTCACCGTGGAGCAGGTCTCTCTGCCCCGCACTGGCGTACAGCACCTGCTCGGGGTGGTCAACGTCGTGGACGAGGGGCTGGCGGTCGTCAACGGCGCCCGGGCCGACAGCGCCCTGCTGGCCCGGCTCAGGCAGCTGGGGATCGAGCCCCTGGTGGTCCCGGCGGGCGAGGAGCTGCTGGACCGACGCAGCAACAACTTCGTCACCCTCGCCCCACGCCGGGTGGTGATGCCCGCGGGCTGCCCTGCCACCAAGGCGCTCTTCGAGCAGCGCGGGATACACTGCCACGAGCTGGATGTGGGCGAGTACATCAAGGCCGCGGGGGCCCTGGGCTGCCTCACGGGCATCCTCTCCAGGGCCTGAGCAGAGCACGGTGGTCCTGGCACAGACGACAGCCCCAAGAGGCCTGGCGCCCCAGGCGCGTTCACAGGAGTCCGTGAAAGGGGCCATGGTGATACACGAACCAGGACTCCAGCCCCAGGAGGAGCCCATGACCGGTGGCGACGATCTCGAGGGCCTCACCGAAGAGGCCACCGCCAGCGCGGACCTTGGCGAGCAGCCAGGATCCCCCGAGATCACCCGCTCCACCTACTGGGCGGTGCAGGCCGTCACCAGCCGCGGGGAGACGCGGGTGGGTTCCAAGGCTGACTTGGGCCTGGAGACCGACCCCGAAGAGCCCACGGACCCCTTGCCCCCCCACGCCCCGCCACCCCCGCGCAGGCGCGGGCTGCGCCTGCTCATCGTCGCCGCCCTCATCACCCTGTCCATCCTCGGCTGCTTGGGCCTCGCCACGGTGTGGCTGCTGGTACACCACCTCACGCCCGGCGAACCCGCCAGGGAGCCACAGCCCCTCGCCGCCACCGTCCGCCCGACGCCCGCGCAGGCGCCCACCCCCCAACCGCCAGTCGAGCCCGTCCCCGCCAGGCCTGCCGCGCGCCCCGCCAGCCCCTCTCCGCAGCCGCCAGCCTCTGAGCCTGCCATCGCCGAACCCGTTCCAGTCCAGGAGCAACCCGAACCCACGCTGGACCCCATCGATCTCGAGCCCAGCTCGGGTCCACAGGGACCCCCGGCCGAGCCCGTGGTCGCCCTGGGCGAGAGCGCGCCCGAGCCCGCCAGTCCGCTCCTGCACATCGGCGAGATCAGCCTGAGCGGCCCCGGCAGCGAGGCCCAGCTGCGCAATGTCCTGGTCCTGGCACAGACTGATCTGTTGGCCTGCTATGCCCAGGCCTTGGAGCACGACCCCACCCTGCAGGCCACCTTGAGCCTCAACCTGCGGCTGCTGGCCGACGGCGGGGTCCTGGGTGCGAGGGCCCGGGAGCGACGGGCGGATGTGCCCGTCCTGTCCCAGTGCGTGGAGCGCGTCATGCTCTCCGAGCGCTTCCCGGGCTATCCCGGCGCCGCCAGCATCATCGTGCCCCTGAGCTTCACGCTGACCGACGGGACGAGCGCCGACTAGAAGTCGACCTCACCCTGGTTGGCCTGGCCCGCCTGCCCCTGGCGGTTGTCGCCGGCTTGCCAGTCGACATCGTCCAGCAGCCACTTGTACTCGAAGTCCGAGCCCAGCTCGCTGAAGGCGGCGGTCCAGCCATCGCCGTCTCGACTCGCCGGCCAGCCCTGCTCCCAGCTCAAGGGGGCGGTGTCTCCCCGCAGGGCCAGGTAGCGGCCGTGCGCGGCGTGCTCGGTGCTCACCGTGGTCATGACCACCGGCTGCGGATCCGCGGGCTCTACCACCGCGAGCATGCCGGCGTGATCCGAGACCTCGGGCCAGGGGGCTCCAGTGAAGATGCGCTCGAAGCGGGCCACCGTGAGGGGCACGCCCCGGTGGGCCCATACATAGTCGATGCGGTCGTCGTCGAGCCCCGCCCCCCAGTCGTCGAAGCCCATGGCCTGCATGGCGACGAAGGGATCGGAGCCCGGTGTGTCGTTGAAATCGCCGAGCACCAGGCTGGCCGCGCCAGCCGGCCCCACCAAGGCTTCGACGGCAGCCTGGCGCGCCTGCCCCAGCCTGGCCTGGTCGTGCTGGTGATCCAGGTGGACGGAGCTGATGGAGAGCTGGGCGAAGCCCGCATCCCAGAGCCCCTCCACCCCTACACGGCGCAGGCCGTCCTGTACGTGGAACACCAGCTCCCGGCTCTGGATGAAGCCGCCCTGCACCGCCAGGCCCACGTACTCGTCCGCCTCGTCGGCGGTGCCCTCCCAGCCCGTGTGGGCGAAGGAGGCAGCCAGGGTCCACGCCGAGCCCGTGGCCTGCTCGAGGGCCTGCTCGAGCAGCTCAGGCGCAGACTCGTCGGCAGAGACGCACAGCTCCTGAAGCGCGATGACCCGCACCCGCTCAGCCGCCACCACCTCGGCCACCGCGGCGAAGCGCGCGCGGTTGTCGGCGAACCCGGTGCCGCTGGTCAGCAGACAGTGGAGGTTGAGCGAGAGCAAGCCGAAGCCCCGCTCGTCGTCCGGAGGGCCGGTGTCTTCCACGCCGCTGTCGCCGCTGTCGCCAGGCCCCACGCTGTCGAAGAGGCCGCTGTCGAAGGGGCCAGGCCTACAGCTCGCCAGCAGCATGCCCGCCAGCAGCAGCCTCACACCTGCTCCAGCCAACCCACAAAGCGCTCCAGGCCCTGCTCCAGGGAGGTGGTTGGGCGATAGCCCAGCAGCTGGTTGGCCAGCGAGACGTCGGCCCAGGTCAGGGGAACATCGCCGGGCTGGTTGCCGCTGCGCACCACCTGGGGATCGATGCCCAGCGCATGACCGAGCTTGCGGATCAGGGCGTCGAGCCGGATGGGGTTGGTGTTGCCCAGGTTGAGCACGGCACAGGGCAGTGGGCGATCGACAGAGGCCAGCAGCCCCTTCACGATGTCACCGATGTAGGTGTAGTCCCGCAGGGTGCTGCCATCGCCGAACATGGTGATGGGCTCCCCCGCCTTGATCTTGCGGGCGAAGCCGTGGATGGCCATGTCCGGGCGCTGGCGCGGACCGTAGACCGTGAAGAAGCGCAGCATGGTGAGCTGAAGATCGAAGAGCTGCTGCCAGGTGCGGCAGACGATCTCCATGGCGTGCTTGCTGGCCGCGTAGGGGCTGGCCGGCACGCCCAGGGGATCGCTCTCCCGAAACGGCCCCTGGCTCCGAGCCCCGTAGACCGAGGACGAGGAGGCGGCGACCAGGTGGGTCACACCCGCCTCGCGCATGGCCTCGAGCAGCCCCTGGGTGCCCGCGACGTTGACCTCCATGTAGGACACGGGCAGCTCGAGGGAGGAACGTACGCCCGCCCGAGCCGCCAGGTGGACCACGCTGTCGACGCCCTGCACGGCGCGGGCCAGCAAGCCCAGATCCCGCAGATCGCCCTCGAGGAGCTCGATGTCGTCCAGCGCGCCCTGTAGGTTCCTGCGCTTCACCGCGGGATCGTAGTACGGATCGAAGCTGTCCAGCACCCGCACGCGGTCGCCTCGCTCCAGCAGAGCCTCCACCAGGTGAGAGCCGATGAAGCCTGCTCCACCGGTGACCAGCACATGACGACCACTCATGGGGGACCCTCCTGCCGAAGCCCGTCGACGATCGCGTGGATGCGAGAGGGCCAGGTGTTCCCGCGGTACCGCACGCGGCCCTCGGGATCGAGCACGATCACCATGGGCAGGGCGCTGGCCTCGTAGGCGCGCACGATGGCCCCGTTGGCGTCCAAGACCACCGGATACTCGATCTGCAACGCCCGGATGCCCTCGGCCACGGTGGCCTGGTCCTCACCAGCGTTGACGCCGACGACGTAGGCCGACTCGCCGACGCTCCGGAAGAGCGCGTTGACGTGGGGCACCTCGTAGCGGCACGGGCCGCACCAGGAGGCCCAGAAGACCAGCACCACCGGCTTGCCCTGGAGCTTGGACAGGCTGAGGCTGCCGCCGCTGACCAGCGGCGCCACGAACTGGGGAGCGTTGAGGCCCTCGTAGGGCCCCGCCGGCGCCATCTGCCCGCAGCCGATGGCCAGCAAGCAGCACAAGAATGTCAGGCTCAGCGCGCGCACTCTGGCCTCCTGTGAGCTCGAGCTGCCCCCAAGAGGCTAACGGCTGCAGCGAGCGGGTTCACCCGCCGATAGCTACGACCCCGTGCAGGTGTAGGTGACCGTGACACTGTCGCTGCCCGAGTCGCCCGGGCAGTCCGTGGCCGCGAGCGACAGCTCCACCGTGTAGACGGTGGTGGAACCGTAGGTGCAAGTGAGGCCGCTCATGGTCAGCGTGGGCGTGGCGCTGGTGCTGTCATCCAAGGTGCCGTAGCCCGACCCGCTGGTGATGGTCCAACTGTAGGTGAGGTCGGCGTCGTCGGCATCGACCGTGCCCGAGCCGTCGAGGGCGAAGTCGTAGTCGGGGCAGTCCGAGCAGGTGTAGGAGTAGCCCGTGAGCGCGCAGGTCTGGGTGTAGCTGGTGGACTGGTCGGCCCCGGCGTCCACCACCGGCGCGCCGTTGGCGCCGCGGTCCGAGATGGTGACCAGGGTGGTGGCGGCCACCGAGCTGACGCCGCCGTCGTCGACGGAGAGGCTGAACTCGTAGTCTCCCACCACGTCGGGGTAGAAGATGGGATCGGCGTCGGTGGCGGACTGGATGTCCGAGGTGGACCGCGCCGAGCCCGAGGGAGCCGAGATGAGCTCCCAGGTGTAGGCCAGCGGATCGCCTTCGGGATCGAAGGAGCCGGACCCCACCAGGTAGAGCGGGCTGCAGGTGAGCAGGCTGGACATCATGGCGTTGTAGTCGGCCACTGCTGTGGGGGCCCACTCGGCGACGCCGTCACAGTCGTTGTCGACGGTGGGGTCGGTCTCGGGGGCGCCGGGGTAGACGGTGGGGTCGCCGTCGTCGCAGTCACCGTCGTCGGTGTTGTAGCCGTCGCCGTCGTGGTCCCAGCTGTGGCAGTACTCGTTGAGCGCGCCGGGGCTGCCGTCGTCAGAGCGCAGGCTCCAGCGCTCGATGGAGTAGCACCAGTTCTCGGGGACGTCGTTGTCGACGTGCCCCACGAACATGTCGGTGTCCAGGTAGACCCAGGGGTCGAGGCTCATGGAGGCGCCAGAGGCGTCCGGCATCGTGCTGCCGTCGTCCCAGGTGACCTGATCCAGCAGGATCTCGCCCGCCATGATGAGCAGATCGTCGGTCTCGTTGGACAAGATGACGTCCTGGTACTGGTAGTCGATGACCACGTCGCCATTGGCGGCGGAGTCCTCGTCGATGCCCAGCACCATCAGCTGCCCTGGCGACATGACCAGCAGCTCATCGGACTGGATCACGTGGTAGTCGTCATCGACGGTTGAGGTGATCAGCAGGCCGTTGAGGTACAGCTCGCGATCGGAGGCGTTGTAGATCTCGAGCCACTCGCCGTAGGCATCGGAGACCGCCTGGGGGTTGGACATGATCTCGACGATGACGATGTCACCCTCGGCCCACTCACCCTCGTCGATCAAGCCGTCACAGTCGTTGTCCACCAGGTCAGCGGCCAGCTCGGTGGCGCCAGGGTTGATGGCCGCGTCGTCGTCTTCGCAGTCGGCCGCCTGCAGCTCGCTGCCGCACCAGGTGTAGCCGTCGCCGTCGGCGTCCTGACCTTCGTCGATCTCGCCATCGCCGTCGTTGTCGATGCCGTCGCAGATCTCTTCCTCGACGCAGTCGGCCACGCCGTTGCCGTCGGCATCTGCGAAGCCTTCGTCCACGGACCCGTCGCCGTCGTTGTCGATGCCGTCGCACTCTTCGCTGTCTACGCAGTCGGCGGTGCCGTCGAGATCGATGTCGCTGTAGCCCTCGTCCACTACGTTGTTGCAGTTGTCATCCTGGCCGTTGCACTCTTCTTCGTTGCCGGGAAAGACGTTGGGGTCCGAGTCGTCGCAGTCGCCATCGGACTCGGTGACGCCGTCACCGTCGGCATCGACGAAGTCACCCCAGCTGTCTTCGGGCTCGCTGTCGCCAGGTGTCGTGTCCGGCCCGGTGTCGTTGCCCTTGCAGTTCCCTGCGATCAAGAAGAGGGAGCCCAAGACGAGAGCGGAGGCGGAGGGAAGTGCGTGGCGCATGGTCGTTCCCGTGCGGAGGGATACCGCGGACAAGGATTTGACGTAGAGTAGCAGGATGAGGGTGCGGTTCGCAATGGGCCCGTGCGAGCCGGAGCCAACCCCTCGCTCATGCCGATGACATCGTCAAACCAGCAGGCCACGGTTTTCCGCGGGCACGGCCGATCCAGGGCCCTAGGGGGCCCTGGTTGGGAACCTACTTGGCGCTGACCATCACGCCGTCTTCGCCGTGCAACAGCCGCATCCAGAAGCGAGCGATGCGCGCGGAGGCCGCGTCCACCAAGGTGTACACCACCGGCACCACCACCAGGGTGAAGACGGTCGCGGCGCCGAGGCCACCGATGATGGTGAGCGCAAGGGGCGCCATGGTCTCGCCGCCCTCCTTGGTGCTGATGGCCATGGGGACCATGGCACCAGCGGTGGTCAGGGAGGTGATCATGACCGGACGCAGACGCGTGGCCGACCCCACGATGCAGGCCTGGATGATCTCCATCCCGCCACGCCGCAGCTGGTTGACGTAGTCCACGAGCACGATGCCGTTGTTGACCACGATGCCCGCCAGCATGATCACCCCCAGGAAGGTGGGGACGCTCAGGGTGGTGCCGGTGAGCAAGAAGGCCCAGATCACGCCCACAAAGGCCAAGGGCATGGTGAACATGATGCTGAACGGGTGGCTGAAGCTCTCGAACTGAGCGGCCATGACCATGTAGACCATCAGGATGGCCAACACGAGGGCCGCGAGCAGCTGCCCGAAGGCAGACATCATGTCCTCGTACTGCCCCCCGAAGTCCAGGTTGTAGCCCTGGGGGAGCTGCGCCTCGATGGGCTCGAGGGCCGTGGTCACCGCCCCCATCGCGGCGCGCAGGTCCGTGCCCTCGATGTCGGCGAAGATGGACACGGTGCGGGACTGGTCGGCACGCACGATCTGGACCGGCCCGAAGCCGTCCTCGATGGTGGCGATCTGCGCCAAGGGGATGGAGCCACCCATGGGGAGGGGCACCAGGATCTGGCGGAGCGCGCCCTGGCTGCTGCGCGCGCTGCTCTGGTAGCGCACCCGCACGTCCAGCTCGTCGCCCTCGGAGCGGTAGCGCGTGGCCACCGTCCCCAGGGTAGCGGTCTTGATGGTGTTGGCCACCTGGCCCACGGTCAGGCCGTAGCCACCAGCCTTCTCTCGATCGATGATGATGTGGGCCTCGGGCTTGGCCTCGCGCATGGAGGTGTCCACACCCACCAGGCCCTCGATCCCCACGATGGCCTCGGCGATGCGCTCCGACCACAGCTCGAGCTCTTCGAACTCGTCGCCGCTGAGCTTGATGTCGATGGCATGGGCGCTGCCCCCCATGCCGCCGCCCATGTCCATGAACTTGAACTCCATGCCCTCGATCTCGGGCAGCCGGTCGCGGATCATGGCCTTGAGCGCGTCGTTGTCTTTGACGTCGCGGTCATCTCGATCCTTGAGCCGCGCGAAGACGATGGCCTCGTGTACGCCGGACGGGTTGGTCTCGGACATGCCCGCGCCAGCGTCGTTCTCGTCCACGCCAAGGGAAGCGCCGACGGTCTTGACGTCCGGGAACTGGCCGATCACCTCCTCGATCCGCTGGCTGGCAGCCGCGGTCTCTTCGAGGGCCGTGCCGACCGGGAAGCTGATCTTGCCCATGAGCACCGGGTCGTTGCTGGAGGGCATGAACTCAGCGCCCACGAAGTAGGACATGCCGCCTGAGAACACCACGATGACGCCCAGGGCGAAGAGGGTCTTCCAGCGGTGGGCCAGGCACCAGGTGAGCCGACGGGCGTACCACTCGCGGAAGCTGGAGAAGCGCTTGCCGTCGTGCAGCACCGCCCCCTGGACCTTGGAAGAGAAGAAGACCGAGCTGAGCATCGGCACGATGGTGATGGCCACGAACAGCGAGGCCAGCAAGGCCGCCGCCACGGTCACCGCGAGGCCCGAGGCCAGCTGACCGGCCATGCCCTGGGAGAACAGGATGGGCAGGAACACCACCATGGTGGTGAAGGTGGAGGCCGTGATGGCCATGCCCACCTCGCGAGCGCCGACCCTGGCCGCTTCCTTGCGATCCTTGCCCTCCTCGATGTGCCTGAAGATGTTCTCGATGACCACGACGGCGTTGTCCACCAGCATGCCGATGCCCAGCACCAGGCCGCCCATGGTCATCATGTTCAGGGACTCACCGATGGCGTAGATGGGGATGAAAGTCGCCAGCAGGGACAAGGGGATGACCACCGCGATGGTCAGGGTGGGTCGGATGTTCCGCAGGAACAGGAACATGATGATGACGGCGAGCACAGCGCCGATGACGCCGTTGGAGACCACCGTGCCAGCCATCTTCTCGATGATGCGGCCGATGTCGAAGAGGTTGAAGAAGTCGACGCCGGCGGGCAAGGAGGGGACCAGCTCGTCGAGCTTCTCCTGGTAGGCCTTCATGACCCGGTAGGGGTTGGCGCCGGCCTCCTTGGAGATCATCATCATGACCGCCTCGCCGCCGTTCGCCCTGACGAAGCTACGCTTGTCCTTGACCGCCCGCGTGACCTCGGCCACGGTGCCCAGCAGGATGGGCGTGCCGGTCTTGCTGGAAGCGCCGACCACCACGTGGCGGATCTCGTCGAGGCTGTCGAACTGACCCAGGGTGCGGAGCAGGATCTCCTTTCGATCCTTGACCTGTCGGCCCGCCGGCAGGTTGAGGTTCTGGTAGCCCAGGGCCATGGCCACCTGCTCGATGCTGACACCGGAGTCCATCAACGCGGAGGGGTCGATGTTGACCTGGATCTCTTCTTCGCCGCCCCCGAAGAACGGCGCCTGAGCGACGCCCTCGATGCGCTCGAGCCGGGGCTGGACCACGTCGCTCATCAACTCGCGCAGGGCGATGGTGTCGTCCATGCCGTTGACCATGTAGATGGCCTGGGGCATGGCGCTGAGGTTGAACTTGATGACCAGCGGATCTTCCACATCCGGAGGCATGTAGGGCGCGATCATGGCCACCGCTTCGCGGATGTCCGCGGCGGCGGCGTCGAGATCGGTGCCCCACTCGAAGTCCAGCATCAAGAAACAGACGTCTTCCTGGGAGACGGACTTGACCTTCTTGACGCCGCTGATGCCCGCCAGTGCGCCCTCGTAGTTCTTGGCGACGATGGACTCGATCTCTTCTGAGGGGGCACCGGGGTAGCGCACCATGACCGACAGGGTGGGGTAGTCGATCTCCGGCAACATATCGATGCCCAGCCGGGTCAGCGCGATGGCACCCACCACCATCACGATGCCCACCAGCATGGTGATGGCCACCGGCCGGTTGACGGAAAAGTCGGTCACGTTCACGACGACACCTCGACCAAGGTGCCGTCTGCCAGCCCGAAGTTGCCCTTGGTGACCACCAGCTGACCGTCGTTGAGGCCATCGGTGATCTCGATCCCGTCGTCGCCGAGCATGCCCGTGCCGACCTCGACCTTGCGGACACGATCACCCTCGAGCACCATCACGTAGGCGGCGCCTTCGTCCCCGCGCACCGCGGCCTGGGGCACGTACAGCGCCATGGGCTGGGCATCGAGCACCAGCTTGACCCGCGCGTGGGTGCCCGCGAACACCGCGAGCCCTGGGTTCTCGGCCACCACGCGCACCGGGAAGGTCCGGGTGGCGGCGTCAGCGGCGATGCCCACGCTCTGCACCACGCCCACCAGGCCACCCTGGGGCACACGATCTCCCAGGGCGTCCACGAAGATACGCGCGGACATGCCCTGCTGGAGGCTGCCGATGTCGGCGTCGGCCACCTGCAGGTCGATCTTGATGGAGCTGGCGTCCACCAACCCCGCGAGGCCGCCCGGACCCGCCATGGGCGAGACGGTCATAGGGTTGAAGTACTCGTTCTCCTCGGCCGCGAGGTAGGTGACCACCCCGTCGAAGGGGGCGGTGAGCCGGCTTCCCTGGATCTGCTCGCGGGCCAGGCCCTGAGCGGCCTGGGCCTGCATCAGCTGCAGCTCGGCCATGTCCATGCCCGCCTGGGCCTGCTCGAAGGCCTGGGTGGGCAAGGACCCCTTGTCGTGCAGGCCGCTGGCCCGCGCGAACTCTCGGGTGGCGGTGACGAAGCCGAGCTCGCCGAGCTTGACGGCGGCCTCGGCCTGCTGAGCCTGCAGCTGCGCCATGTCGGTGTCCAGCTGAATCAGCAGATCGCCGCGCTTGACCTCCTGGCCCACCTGGACCGCCACACGCTGGACCTTGCCAGGCATGTCGGTGACCAGGTTGACCTGGCGGATGGCCTCGACCGTGCCCGTCAGCTCGAGGCTGTTGATGAGCTCGCCGCGGGTGACGGGATGGACCTGCACATACGCGCGCAGCTCATCCATCTCGACCCCTGCCTGGCCGGACTCGAAGCATCCGAGCAGCCCAGGGAAGGCCGTGAAAGCCAGGATTGCGAAGGACAAGGAGGACGTACGGCTCATCGGGACACCTCGGGTTCGTCACCCACCGCCTTGCGCAGGGCAGCGTGGGCCAGATGGATTCCTGTCTCGGCCTGCAGCACAGCCAGGCGGGCGCCCGAGAGGGCGGTCTGGGCTGCCAGCAGCTCGGTGTTGTTGACCATGCCGTGCTCGAAGCGGTCTTGCTCGAGCCGCAGGGACTCTTCTGCCTGCTCGAGGCCTGTGCGGGCCACGCCGAGCTGGGCGAGGGACTCGTCGAAGCTGGTCAGCGCCATCAGGACCTCGATCTCGAGCATCCGGGCGACCTGCTCACGCTGGGCCCGCAGCTGGGCCCAGCTGGCCTTGGCGGCCTTGTGGCCGAGCAGGCCCACGCCGCGGTCCCACAGGGTCCAGGAGGCCGCCACCGTGAGATCGGCGCTGCGGTACCACTCCTGCTCGAGGGCGTAGTTGGGGTTGCGCCAGCCCATGTTGCCCTGAACCACCACCGCCGGCAGCCAGGATGCCCAGCTCGCAGCGGCCAGGTGGTCCAGGCCGTCCAGGGTGTGATCGAGCTGGCCCAGCTCGGGACGGCGCCGCAGCGCCAGATCCAGCAGCCGATCCCGCTCGGCAGGGAGCGCACTGGGAGCGTCCGACCCCACGAGCAGCTCGAGGGGCTCGTCCATGGGCAGCCGCAGGGTGGCCTTCATGGTGGCCTCGGCCAGGCGCGCGCCGTGGGCGGCCTTCATGGCGTCGAGCTTGGCCTGGCTGCCCCGGGCCTGGGCGGCCAGCAGGTCGGCTCGGGAGGCGACCCCCGCTTCGACCATGTTGCTCAAAGTGACGGTGTAGGCATCCACCAGTTCCTGGGCCTGCTGGGTCACCGCGGCGGCCTGGCGGGCCATCACCACACCGAAGAACAGCTGCTCGGCGGTGTAGGCGGCCTGCTGTTGGGCGAAGCGAAGGCCCTCGTGGCTGGCGCTGTGGAAGTCCTTGGTGGCGCGACGGGCCTGGTGCATGGCGCCGCCAGCGAACAGCACCTGCTCGACCGTGAGCTGGGCGAAGTAGTTGTCGGCAAGACCCATCTGGATGACCACCGGCTCGCTGGGGCCGGTTGGGGTCATCCAGCCCATGATCATCTGGCACATGCCCACCGCCATCTCGAGGGTCCAGCCCACGGGCAGGTCGGCCTCGCTGATGTCGTCGCAGGTGCTGGTGCCGGTCGTGTCGCCCCCGCCGTACATGGCGCTGGTGTCGAACTCCACGTAGGGCACAGAGCCCAGCCGGGTCCAGCCACCGGCGGCCTTCAAGCTGGGGAACATGGACCACAGCGCCTTCTGGGCTTCGGCCTGGGCCTGCAGCTCGGCGGCCTCGGCGGCCTCGATGCCCAGATCCTGCTCGAGGGCAACGGACACCGCCTGCTCCACCGTGAGGCTGCGAGCGTGGGCTGGCCCCGCGAGGGCCAGGCCCAGGGTGAGCAATGGCATCGTACGGCTCATGCCTTGTCTCCTTGGTCGCACAGCGCCTTCCAGCGCTCGAGCATCAGGGGCATCTGATCCTCCATGAAGGCATGCATGGCGCGCATGTCTTCGAGCCTGCGGTTGGACTCGGGGCTTCGCCAGGCCAGGGCTTGGAGCCCCGCCTCGCTCAGCTCGCGCATGACGCGGAGGTTGTTCACCATGTTCTCGAAGAGCAGCTCACCGCCGTCGCTGTTGATGCGGTAGTAGGTGGTCCGCTCGCCGGGGACGGCCACGGGCTCGAACATTCCGAACTCCACCATGCGGTTGACGATGGCGTTGATGGCGCTGCGGCTGGACTGCAGCGCCAGGGCGATCTCGGCCACGGACTGCCAAGCTGGTTCGCACACCAGCAGCCAGCCCATCACCCTGCCCGCCATGCGTGGCTGGCCCTGAGCCTCACTCACGAAGCCGAGCTTCTCCACGAAGGGCATGGCGTCTTCTCGCCAGCGCTCGTCGAGCTTCTTGTGGGGCGCAGCTCCACCTTGTTCTCTCTCTTCGGGATCGGACACAGGGACCTCCGTTGGCCCAACGGCTATCACGACGCATTGTTCAGTCAATGCTGAACTTTCCGTCATTGCAGCAATCCGCTCAGAGAGTGGACTTTCGCCGAGCGCCGGTGAAGATGGCCGCTAAAGATCCATCCTGGCTCGAGCAGGGTTGCCCTCGATGTCACCGTCGTCAGCGCGCACCCGGCACTCCCAGCGCTGCCGGCGGGCGCTGGCCGAGGCCGGGATGGTGTCCCCCTCGAGCTCCGTGTCGGTGGCGTCCTCGAAGGGTTCGCCGTCGAGGAACCACTCCACGTGGTACTCGAGATCGTCCCCATCGGGGTCAGACGCCGGGTCGAGCACGACACACTGGAAGTCATCTCGCCCAGCCCGTGGCGCCTCTGGGGAGAAGCTTAGGGTGGGGACGCCGGGAGCGGAGTTCTCGATCACGGTCTCGGCGGCGCTCTCCTGGCCCCAGGTGTCGCCGTCGTATGGAGTCGCCTGGACCGCCCAGCGCTGGTCCCTGGCTGTGTCCGCGGCAGGGACCCTGGAGCCCGTGTGCTCTGTGGCGACCCCGTCCACGCTCCAGCTGAACTCGAACTCCACCTCGTGGCCATCCAGATCGCTGGACTCGGTGCGGGCGACCAGGTTGTCGCTGGTGGTGGGCGCAGCGGGACCGAGCCGCACGATGCCCTCGGGGGCTGTGTTGAACACATAGGCCGTGGCCTCTGCCACCGGGCTGTCCAGGAACCCATCGCTGGCCCACAGCTCGGCGATCCAGTATTCGCCCTCCTGGGTGCGCGAAGCGGGCACCACGTCGCCGTGCACACGATCGCGGATCTCGCCATCCTGGAACCAGCGGGTGTGGTACACGAGCGCGTCGCCGTCGGGATCGATGGAGGGCTCGGTGATGACGAGCCGCAGATTGTCCAGGGTGTGGGGGATCGCCGGCTCGATGTCGATCTCGGCCACCGAAGGAGCCTGGTTCACGCCTGCACAGCCCGATATCAGCCAGCAGGCGAACCAGGCGACACCGGGTGATGCGACGGGGCGACAAAACGTAGCAGATCCCATACAGGCTCCTTGCCAGGACCCTAACCCGGGCATGAAGAGTTCGACCTGACCCCATCCCGGAGATCGCTCGATGCCGAAGAATCCCGTACAGGACGCCGAAGCCGTCCTGATGTTCTCGGGTGGGATGGACTCCTCCCTCACGGCGGCGCACCTGGCCGAGCGCTTCCGCAAGGTGCACCTGATCACCTACCGCTCCCGCCGGCTCGCACGGGTCGAGAGCTCCCGCATCAACGCTCGAAAGCTCGCGGCCATCTACGGCAGCGACCGGGTGGTGCACACCATCATCGACCTGCACGACGAGCAGCGCGAGCTCCTCGAGCAGGTGCCCGCGGACTACGTCGAGTACTGCTCCACCAGCGCCCCGGGGGTGCTGTGCCTGGGGTGCAAGCTCACCATGTACACCCGCACCCTGGTGTACTGCCTGGAGCACGGGGTCACCCACGCAGCCGACGGTGCCCTGCGGGTGCAGGCCGATCACCCCGAGTGTATGCCCGGCACCCTCAACGCCATCAAGGTGCTCTTCGCCGAGTACGGCGTCGCCTTCGACAGCCCATTCTACGAGGTCGGCTCCAAGCGTGAGGTCAGGCAGCTGCTGGCCGACAAGGGCATCGAGCTGGGGCCCATGTTCGGCGCCACCTCCCGCAAGGAGCAGCCGTTCTGCCTGCTGGGGCCCTTCACCACGATCTGGCACTTCGACGCTCCCTACGACGAAGACCAGATGGAGCGCTACGTACACGACAAGCTGCCCCTGCTGCGCCGACGCATTCGTCGGGAGCTCGAGCAGCGGGGGCTGTCCGAACACGAGGCCCTGGCGACCCCTCTCCCCGTTCCCCCTGAGGCCCTGTACGAACGCCGCCCCATCGTGATGCAGGTGGAGTTCGGCCCACGGCGCGACCGCTGGCTCAGCCGCAGCCTCGGCCCTGTGTGGTGGACCTTGGACCGGGCCATGCGCTGGTCCAGCCAGCGGGGATAGGCTCGTTCCAGGAGGCCCCCGAATGAGCTCGGTCCTCACGCCCAGGTTCCGGGCCCTGCGCTGGCCCGCCATCTACCTGGCGGCAGCCTGTGTGATCTTGCTGGGTGTGTACCACCTGGGGGGGCCGGGGCTCGACCTGGGCGACTTCTCCGAGGTCTTCGGCCGCCATCGCCGCTTCCTCCGGGCCACCCTCCTCCACGACGGCGTCGTCCCGCTCTGGAACCCCTACAACTTCTCCGGCCACCCCTTCGTGGGCGACCTGCTGGTGGCGCCGTTCTACCCCACCTTGGCCTTGTACCTGGTGCTGCCCGAGCGGCTGGCCCTGTTCCTGGACGTGGCCCTGCACATGGCCGCGGGGGGCGTGGGGATGCGCGCCCTGGCCCGTCGACTTGGCGTCGCAGAGGTGGGCGCCGCGGCCGCGGGGCTGTTCTATCTCACGCTACCCTCCTGGTTCGGCCACACCTGGGCGGGGCACCTTCCCCACGTGCAGTCCCTGGCTTGGATCCCCTGGCTCTACTGGACCGCCGAGGCCGCCATGGCAGGCTCCCTGCGCCGCGCGTGGCTGCCGGGGATTCTCAGCACCGCGGCCCTCACCGGCTGTGGCGGCGTGCCCATCGCCTGGATGAGCGTGCTCTTCCTGCCTGGCTGGATCGGACTGCGCCTGCTCGGCGAGCTCCCCGGCGGCCCCTCCCCCATGGCCGTGCTCGGCGCTGCCCTGCGGCGTGCCCTGCCCCGAGCGCTGGGCCTGGCCACCGCCCTGGCCCTGGGCCTGGCGCTCTCTGCGGCCAACTGGCTGCCCGCGATGCTCTACACCCGCGAGTGCGGACGCTCCAGCTCCACCCTCGAGTGGGTGGCTCAGGACGCCCTCAGCCCCCTGGGGCTGCTGGCCGCCGCCATCCCCGAGCTGCTGCCGCGCGCCGCGACCATGCGGTACGTGATCTTCGAGTGGTATGGCTACCCTGGCGCCCTGGTACTGGTGGCCGCGGTCCTGGCGCTGATCCTGGCCCGGCCCCCGCGGGGTCGCGGCGCCGCCTTGGCGCTCGCGCTGGTGGCCGCGGTGCTCGCGTCTGGCCCCACCCTGGGCCTCACCGCGCTGCTGTCCGCCACGGTGCCCGGCTACGGGCTGCTCCGCTGCCACTGCCGCGAGCTGACCCTCACCCTCTTCTTCCTGCTGCCCCTGGCGGGCTCGGGAATCCAGGCCCTGTGGGAGCGCGCCGCTGGGCAGGGGGGGCCCCGGGGGCGCACCGCGCTCCTGGTGAGCGCCGGTGTGCTCTGCGTCCTCGCCGTCTCGCGCATCGTCACCGGGGCCACCACGGACAGCGGCGCCGAGCTGACGCCCTGGCTCGGCATCGCCCTGGGCATGGGGCTGGCCATGCTGGCGCTGCGGCCTCACCCCAGCATGCTCTCGCTCCTGCTGGCCCTGCACGTCTTGGACATCGTGGCGCCCGCGCGGGGCCTGCGCCGCTTCGCGGAGCTGGACCTGTGGCGCTTCACCACCCTCGCCGGCGCCGACGCCACCCTGCGCGACGACCCGCAGTGGTACCGCTACTGGGCACACGAAGAGGTCATCAACGCCAACCACGGCATCGACCTCCAGCGGCGCTCCATCACCGGCTACGAGAACCAGTTCCCCGTCCGCTACGGCCGCTACATCTCGAGGTTCGCCGGGCTCGAGCCTGACAAGGCCACCACCCACCTGTCCCCGGGCCTGGTGGAGCTGGTGGACGATCCGTTCCGCCTCGAGCTGCTGGGCCTGCGCTATGCGATCCTCCCTGCCCGGGAGCCTGGGGAGCGCCCTCCTCGCCTGTTGGGCCACGCCGACGGACAAGACCGACCGCCAGGTCCTCCCCCCCCAGGCCTGGATGCTCCTGGCGACGGCCAACAGCGGGCCACCTGGCTCGACCCAGGCGCCATCTCGGAGTCCGCGGCCAGCTCCCCTACCCGCCCCGTCGGGTGGACGGTCCTCACCAACGAGCACCCGCTTCCCCGGGCGGTGCTGGTCCAGGCCTGGGATCTCCAGCCGACTCCCGAGCAGGCGCTCGAGGCCGTCTTCGAGCCGGGCTTCGCCCCCCGCTCCCGGGTGGTTCTGGAGCGAGAACCCCGCTGGCCCGCGCTGCCCCCACAGGCCGAGTCCGACCAAGGCAGCCGCGTGATCTCCACCGTCGATCGAGGTCCCAACAGGATCGAGATTCAGGTCGCCGCCGCCGAGCCCAGCCTGCTGGTGCTCTCCGAGCTGTACCACCCCGGCTGGTACGCCGAGGTGGATGGCCTGGAGGTCCCGGTGCTGCGTGCTGACTACCTGCTCCGCGCAGTGGCGGTTCCTGCAGGCCAGCACAGCGTGACCATGCACTACATGCCCCCCGGCCTGGTCCCCGGCCTGCTGCTCAGCCTGATGGCGCTGCTGAGCGCCGGCCTCGTTCCGCGCCTGCGCTTCCTCCCTGGGCTCACGCCCCCCCCAGGCGCCACCACCTGAGCGTTCAGGCCGCCCCGAAGGGCGGCCCGGTGAGGCAGGCTGCGCGGGACCTAGATGGCGGCCTCGAGGGCGTACATCCACGCGGTGAAGGTGGTGTAGTCGGCGGTCACCAGGGCCTCCTCGGCCAAGGCGATCAGGTCGGCGATGCTCTCGCACTCGCCGTCGCCGTCGTAGTCCAGCCCGTCGCACTCCTCGACGTCCTTGCCGTCGCAGACACCGTCGATGTGCCAGGTGCCGTGGCCGGTGACCGAGCTGTCGTCGTCCACCAGGGCGTCGCAGTCGCTGTCGATGCCGTCGCAGACCTCGGCGGCGCCGGGGTTGACCGCAGCGTCCCCGTCGTCGCAGTCGATGGTGTCGTCCACAGGACCGGTGGGCTGCTCGCAGGCGGTCCGATGTCTCGAGATGTCGTCAGTCACGGGCTCACAGAGGATAGTGATCCGGTTCATGTTTTTCCGGGCCATGGCCGGGATTCGACCCGCCCGCCCTCCGGGTCTTCACCGACTGTCGCGAAAAACGTGAACTCAGCGACAAACGCCTTCGCAGTCCCCTATTCGTCCCAAGGCATGGGCGGTCCCTCATCCGACCCGCCCCCCAGCTCGGCCAGCCCCATCGCCCGCCAGTACAGTGGGCAGGCCCCCTGGCATATCTGCACCCTGTCGCAGCCCGCGCAGGGGCCCGGCGCCATGCGCTTCTCGCGGAAGAAGCGGGAGCTCTGGGCCTGCCAGAGCTGCTGAAATGGGACCTCGAGGATCTTGCCCAGGGTCTCGTGGTGCCCGAAGCTCGAGCACGGCAGCACCTCGCCCGCAGGGGAGACATGCAGCAGCCCGTCGGCCGCCGCGCAGCCAGGGCTGCCGAGCCCATGGGCTGGGGTCTCGAACAGGCACAGGGGCACCGGCGAGTACCAGATGAAGCGCACGCCCTGGGCTTCTGCGCGATCCCGCAGGGCCAGCACCACGGGACCGATCTCCGAGTACGCGACCTGGGCGGTCGGATCCGCGGCGGTGCCACAGGGGATGACCATGTTCATGGTGAGGCGATCGAGGCCCTGGTCGGCGACCCGGTCGACGATCCCCTCGAGGCTCTGGATGTTGCCGCGGCTGATGGTGGTGTTGGTGTGCACCCGAATGCCCGCTGCGCGCAGCCGGTCCAGGCCCGCCCAGAGTCGCTCGAAGGCGCCCACCTTGCCCACCAGGGCGTCGTGGGCCGCCGCGCTGGATCCCTCGAGGGACAGCTGAGCCGAGTCCAGGCCCGCGGCGCTCAGGGCGTCCACCTTGGCCTGGGTCAAGCGCCAGCCGTTCGAGATGAGGTTGGTCTTCATTCCCAAGCCGTGCGCATGGGCGACCAGCTCGTCGAGTCCAGGGTGGAGGGTGGGCTCCCCGCCGGTGAAGGACACCGAGGGGCAGCGAGCGTCGCCGTGGATGATGTCCAACACCCGCCGGAATCCCGCCGTGTCCAGGGCGCGGCCCTCGTCCCAGCCCGTAGGCAGGCCCGCCGCGGAGCAGCCCGCGTAGCAGAAGCTGCAGGCCAGGTTGCAGCGGTAGGTCAGCGCGATCTCGCTGATGATCGGCAAGCGACAGAATGCGGCGGTGAAGGGCTCATGCACCACGGCCCGGCGTCCCCTGCCCTCTCCGAGCCAGCCGCGGAGCAGATCCTGCAGGTCGGCGAAGAACCAGTGCAGCTCCCTGCGGCGCAGGGTGCTGTCTCCCTCGCGCGCGAGGACCTGAGCCACCGTCAGCCCTTCGTCCAGCATGGCCCCGAGCACGCGCAGGGCCGTGGCGTTGAGCTTGAAGGGACGGTTGGGCACGAGGATGAGCAGCTCGTCCTCCGGGCGCACCACCACGTGACCCCGCAGGTTCGCCACGAGCTCGTCCGCCCAGCGCAGATCGATGGGGTGGGGCTGCCCAGGCCCCAGATCCACCAGGATGGGCTGGTCTGGCCCGGGGCCACGCCCCGGATCCAGGCGCCGCAGCAGATCGCGCAGGCCCATGCCCGCAGCCTAGACGTTGGCGCGGCGGGCGCGCTCGGCGATGTCCATGGCCTCTGTCACGATCTGGGAGACGACCTTGGCCGAGGTGTGCCACCCGCCCCGCCGGTCCGCATGCTGGCGCACCACGAGGTAGCGCACGTCATCGCCATGGCCGGGCTCGAGCACCAGCTTGGGGTGGGAGGCGCGGATCTCGAACTCGGGCTTGCCCAGCACCACGCAGTAGACGTAGGGGTAGTTCTTTCCCTGGACGCTGTTGATGCAGACCTGCACCTGGACACCGATGAAGCCAGAGCCATCGTCGGCCTTGGGACGCAGCATCACCCTGGCGTCCACCGGGTAGCGGCCGCGCTTGCCCTCGACCAACCCCAGCAGCGGCACCACGTCGTAGGCGTCAGGGCAGACGTCCTGCACCACCTGGCCGATGGGAGCCAGCGCCTGGGCCTTGATGATCAGCTGGTTGGGGTGCCAGGGCGCCCGCATGCCGTTGAGGAACATGGGGGCCCACAGGGTGAAGGCGGCCAAGGAGAACGGCAGCCAGGCCAGGCCGTCGAAGACCACCACCCCCGCGGAGAAGACCAGGAAGCCCACGAAGCCCAGCACCAGCAGGCTGACGATGACCAGGGGGCTGCTGAGGTCCCAGAAGGACTGATCCCAGCGCCGCCCCTTGGCGATGCGCTGCTGGATCTGCAGGTGCCAGTCCGGATCGGCGGGCGCCCAGACGGGCTCGCCGCCCGCGCCCGCGGGGGCTGGAGCCAGCTTCTGCCGGCGCACCCAGAGGGGCAGGTGCCCCAAGAGGATCAGGGCCAGCCCGAGGGGCAGCAGGACGCCGGCCAGGCTCAACCAGAAGCCCAGCACGAAGAGCCCGCCGGCCACCAGATAGCGCAGCGCGAAGCGACCCTCGCCGATGAGGAAGCGGAGGTAGCTGCGCTCGTTCTTGTCGGGGAAGAGGGACATCAGTGGGACCCTCCGGAGACGCACGCCGAGTGGCAGGCGCTGTGGCAGGCCGAGTGGCAGGCCGAGTGGCAGGCCGAGTGGCAGGCCGAGTGGCAG
>ERZ890953.75-NODE-75-length-56016-cov-6.886868_pt1 | contig 56016 bp, 41 predicted proteins | sample MGYA00521264_ERZ890953 | MGnify/ENA primary metagenome ERZ890953 (study PRJEB32303, sample SAMEA104408629) | aquatic metagenome | biome: Brackish water; feature: Chemocline; material: water | place: Baltic Sea | collected 2014-10-26T21:54:00 | depth 200 m ...
ACTCCGATGCCTACGGCGGCGACGACTGCGACGACACCGACGCGGCCATCAACATGGGCGCCACTGAGGTCTGGTACGACGGCGTGGACTCCGACTGCGACGGCCTGTCCGACTTCGACCAGGACCTGGACGGCTACGACTCGGACGCCTACGGCGGTGACGACTGCGACGACCTGGACAGCGCCATCAATCTCGGCGTCGCCGAGATCTGGTACGACGGCATCGACCAGGACTGCGACGGCCTGTCCGACTTTGACCAGGACGTCGATGGCTACGACTCGGACGCCTACGGCGGCGACGACTGCGACGACCTGGACAGCGCCATCAACCTGGGCGCCACCGAGATCTGGTACGACGGCATCGACCAGGACTGCGACGGCCTGTCCGACTTCGACCAGGACGTCGATGGCTACGACTCGGACGCCTACGGCGGCGACGACTGCGACGACCTGGACAGCGCCATCAACATCGGCGCCACCGAGATCTGGTACGACGGCGTAGACTCCGACTGCGACGGGGCCTCCGACTACGACCAGGATCTGGATGGCTACGACTCCGACGCCCACGGCGGCGCTGACTGCGACGACGCCGACGCGGCGGTCAACCCCATCGCCACCGAGATCTGGTACGACGGCGTGGACACCGACTGCGACGGGCTGTCCGACTACGACCAGGACATGGACGGCCACGAGCACGACGAGTTCATGGGCGATGACTGCGACGACACCGACGCGGGCGTCTACCCGGGCGCGGCCGAGCTCGAGGACGGCATCGACCAGGACTGCGACGGCGAGGTGGACGAGGCCACGGACTGGTTCGACGACGACGGCGACGGCTTCACCGAGGCCGGCGGCGACTGCGACGACACCGACGCGGGCGTGAACCCCGCCGCCGTCGAGACCCCAGATGGCGTGGACGAGGACTGTGACGGCGTCACCGACGAAGACACCACCGCCTACGACGACGACGGCGACGGCTACTCCGAGGATGACGGCGACTGCGACGACACCAACGCCTCGGTCTTCCCCGGCTCCTACGAGCTGATGGACAACGGCATCGACGACGACTGCGACGGTGTGGTCGATGACGAGTCCGAGGACATCGACCACGACGGCTACAGCACCTGGGGCGACGACTGCGACGACTTCGACGAGACGGTCCACCCCGGCGCACCCGAGCTCGAGGACGGCCTGGACAACGACTGCGACGGCGAGATCGACGAAGGCACCACCGTCTACGACGACGACGGTGACGGCTGGACCGAGGCCGAAGGCGACTGCAACGACACCGAGGCCACCACCCACCCCGACGCCGTCGAGCTCCCTGGCAATGGCGTGGACGACGACTGCGACGGCGACGTGGACGAGGGCAGCTCCAACTTCGACGACGACGGCGACGGCTGGAGCGAGGAAGCCGGCGACTGCGACGACGCGAACCCCGACGCCTACCCCGGCGCCGAGGAGATCCCCGGCAACGGCGTGGATGACGACTGCGACGATGCGGTGGACGAGAGCGACGCCGACGATCTCGACGGCGACGGCTACACGGCCTCCGAGGGCGACTGCGACGACGACAACGGCTGGATCTTCCCGGCGGCCTACGAGTTCTGCGACGGCTTGGACAACGACTGCGACGGCGAGTACGACGAGGGCTGCGATCTGGCGGACACCGGGATCTGGGGCGACAAGACCGACGATCCCGAGCAGGGCTGCTCCGCCACCGGCGCCGGCCGCATCTCCGGGCTGGCCTGGTTGTTCGCTGGCGCACTGGCCCTCATCCGCCTGCGCCGTCGTCGGGCCTAGCTCCCAGACCTCCGCAGCCTTTCGCCCCGTCGAGGGTCGGGGGACGATCCCCGAGCAGGCCTGCGTGACGCCTGAGATAGCGTCCATCGCGGGCTTGACTCATCGTCTACGCTCAGGGGTAGCCCTCGCGCTGCCTTCTCGCCTACAATGCGCGTCTATACGCGCCACATCGCTCTTCGGAGAGCCCCATGAAGACCTCCGCCCTGCTCGCGTTGCTCCTATGTGTCGGAGCGCTCGGCTCCTGCTGCCCTGACTGCCCCGAGCTCCCCTCCGACAGCGTGGACGACGACGGCGACGGCTACACGGAAGATCAGGGCGACTGCGACGACGACGACGCCACGGTCCATCCCAACGCCGCCGAGATCTGCGGGGACGGTGTGGACCGTGACTGCAGTGGCGATCCCGACGATGGCGTGGACGACGCCGACGCCGATGGATTCGTGTCGGCCAGCTGCACCCAGGGTGATGACTGCGACGACGGCGACGCCAGCATCAACCCCGACGCCATCGACGACTGCGACGGCTTGGACGATGACTGCGACGGCGACGTGGACGAGGACACCATCGTGGTGGACTGGGCCGGCGGTGGCGACACCACCAGCATCCAGGAAGCAGTGGACGAGGCTCGAGACGGAGACATCATCTGCGTGTTGCCTGGCAGCTACCAGGAGAACATCGTGCTGGACGCTGGCAGTGTGTTCCTGCAGTCCCTCGAGGGCGCCAGCTCTACCACCATCGACGGTGGAGCAGCCGGCTCGGTCATGGTGTTCCAGTACGGCGACAGCTCCACGGTCCAAGGCTTCACCCTCACAAACGGCGCGGGCAGCCTGTTCGACCCCGACAACGACGGATCCCTGGATGCCTGCGGCGGCGGGCTGTTCGTGGATGCCTCCTCACCCACCCTCGTGGAAGTGGTGATCACCGGCAACAACGCGGACGATGGCGCTGGCATCTATGTCAACAACGCCAGCCTCTCCCTCGAAGATGTGGTGATCAGCGACAACGTCGCGGTCGGCTATGGCGGCGGCCTGCGCTTGCGCCACGCCAGCGATGTGTTCCTCGAGAACGTCGAGGTCTCGGCCAACGCCGCGCGCACGGGCGCCGGCGTCTCGCTGTACGACTCCGAGACCACCATGATCGACTGCAGCGTGGCCGACAACATGGCCGAGAACAACGGCGGTGGTTTCTACGCCGGCACCGACTCCTCCGTGGAGCTCTCCTCGGGCACGGTCAGCGGCAACAGCGCCGGCGGCGAAGGCGGCGCCATCCGCGCCTACAGCTCCCGCGTCATCATGGCGGGCACCGACGTCAGCGACAACAGCGCGGTGGAGAGCGGCGGAGGCGTGGCCTGTCGCCTCTCGGATCTCAGCGTCACGGCCGAGGTCCACGACAACGATCCCGACAACATCACCTGCGACCAGTGCACCGGCTGCACCGACAGCCCTTGAGCCAAGCCTGCTCTCAGGTGAGCGCACACGCCAGCATGCCCTCCGGAGGCTGTATGAGAAACCTGCTTTCCCTCGCTCTGGCCCTGACCGCCATCGTCCCCGCCAGCGCCCGGGCCGAGGGGGCGCGCTATCTCATCATCACCACCAGCAGCTACGCTCCATACCTCGAGCCCCTGGCCGAGTGGAAGACGCGCAAGGGGATGCCCGCCCGCATCGTGACCACTCAGGAGACCGGCTACTCCACCCAGCAGATCCAGGACTATGTGCAGCAGGCGGTGGAGACCTGGGACCCGGCGCCCGAGTATGTGCTCATCGCCGCCGATCAGAACACCATCGCGATGGCGGTCGAGGATGGCTACAACACCGACACCACCTTCGGAAACCTGGACGATGACCTGTTCGTCGAGGTGGTGCCCGGTCGCTTCCCAGCTACCAGCGCCACCGAGATCCAGACCATGGTGGCCAAGACGCTGCAGTACGAGCGCACACCCATCGTCGACGACCCCTTCTACTTCCGCTCCGCCGCGCTGCTGATCTACGAAGATCACGACGACGACGACATCTGCTCCTACTTCGGCGACGCCAACTGGGCGGCGGGCTTGATGGAGCAGGCCGGCTTCACGGATGTGAACATCTGGTCCTACGCCACCACCTCGAACATCTACGACCGCTTCGAGGGCCTGCTGAACGACGGGGTGGGCTGGGCGGCCCACCACGGCGTGGTGGGCTCCAACTGCGAGTGGCCCGCATACGGCGTGGACCCCGAAGGCCTGCACAACGGCCCCATGCTGCCCATCATGGTGGGCTACACCTGTCAGACCCTGGGCTACTCCGGCTACAACTGCTTCGGCGAGCGCTGGCTCCAGGCCGGCACCCCGGCCAACCCCCTGGGCGGCGTGGCCTACGTGGGCCAAGCGGCGAGCTGCTCCTACTGCGCCCACTGGCGTTCCGCCCTGCGGCGGGGCTTCTGGGGCTACATCTTCGAGGACAGGGGTCCCACCGACATCGTCGCCTTCGGTGACGCCGTCGAGGCCGGGCGCCTGCGCTACTACGAGGAGTTCCGGTCCTCGAGCCAGTACTACGTCTCCACGGCCATGGGCGATCCCGAGCTCAACATCTGGACCGATGTGCCCCAAGCCTTCGAGATCAGCCACCCGCCCATCGTGCCCCGGGGCGAGATCGAGTTCTCCGTGCTCGTGAGCCAGGGCGGCGTCCCCCGCGAGGGGGTGCTGGTCTGCGCCATGTCCGACGAGGGCAGCTACGCCTACGAGTACTCGGACGACGACGGCCTTGTCAGCTTCTCCATCGACACCAGCCAGGACGTGGAGCTCTACCTCACCGCCACCGGGCGCAACCTCTACCCCTACGAGGGCAACATCCAGGTCTACGAGGTCGGCGCGCCGGTGGACACGGGGGATCCTCCCTTGGATGACACCAGCGATCCCGACATCCCCGACGACACCGACCGCCCTCCCGTGGGCATCGCCCCAGGCGGCACCTGCGGCTGTGTCAGCCCTGCAGTGCCGGCGGCTCCCCTGGCGCTGCTCCTGCTCCCCCTCTGGCTGCGCCGGCGGCGCGAAGGGAGGGCCTGATGCGGCGCGCTTGGCTTCCCCTGCTCTCCCTGCTCGTGGCCTGTCCCCCCAAGGGCGAGGTGCTCGACGACACCGGTGAGACGGTCCCCTACGACCCCAACGACAACGACGGTGACGGCGTGACCGTCGGCGACGGCGACTGCGACGATGACGACCCTGGGGTCTACCCGGGCGCCGATGAGATCCCCTACGACGGCGCGGACCAGGACTGCGACGGCCAGGACAGCCTGGACGCCGACAAAGACGGCTTCGACGCCCTGTGGTTTGGCGGTGACGACTGCGACGACGACGACCCCGAGATCAACCCGGGCGCCACGGAGGTCTGCGGCGACGGCATCGACCGGGACTGCTCCGGCGATCCCGACGACGGCAGCACCGACGCCGACAGCGATGGCTTCGTCAGCTGGGCCTGCACCGACGGTGACGACTGCGACGACGGTGACAGCGCTGTCCAGCCGAATCGCGACGTCTCGGTGCCAGGCGACTACAGCACGGTGGTCGCGGCGGTGGCCGCGGTGTGCTCCGGCAGCACGGTCACCGTCTCCGCCGGCACCTACAGCGGCGCCATCGATGCCGCCGGCAAGGCCATCAGCCTGGTGGGCGAGGCTGGCGCCGCGAGCACCGTCCTGCTGGGAGACGGCACCGGGTCCGTGATCACCCTGGGCAACGCCAACGGAGCGTCTCTGGTGTCGGGCGTCTCCATTCGCGGTGGTGACGCCAGCTATGGCGGCGGCGTGTACTGCACGGGCTCTTGCACCATCGAGGACTCCATCTTCACCGGCAACGCCGGCGCCTTCGGCGGGGGTGTGGCGCTGGTGGACGCCGACTTCTCGGTCGCTTCCTGCAGCTTCAGCGGCAACACCGCCCAGGAGGGCGCCGGGCTGTACGTGCACAGCTCCATCGGCAGCGTCTCGGACGTGGTGCTGGCCGACATGGCCGCCACCCGCGGGGGCGGCGGTGCGTCGGTCTGGTTCTCCGAGGTCGACTTCTCCGGCATCACGGCCCAGGACCTGTCCGCGCCCCAGGGTGGCGGGCTCTTCCTCTACCTGCACGAGGGCCAGGTGGCGTCATCCACCTTCGACGACTGCAGCGCGGATCTCGGCGGCGGTGTGTGGAGCCGCGAGGCCAGCCTGGACCTGAGCGGCAACAGCTTCCACAGCAACTACAGCCAGTGGGGCGGCGCCGGCTACTACTGCTGGGACTCCACCATCACCAACCTCGAGAGCAACACCTTCACAGGCAGCGGCCTGGGTGACTATGACGGCAACGGCTACCCCAGCGCCAACGACTGCGACGACTACACGTCCACGCCGTGCCTCGATGTGGGCTGCCGGGGCTGCTACGGCTGCTGAGCCACCGGGCGAGCGCTCCGTTCCGAATGGTTGCTGAGACATGTTGTGATACATGATTCGTAGCACGGCTATGCTCTGGCGGAGGGAGCAGGAGCGGGCGCTGGAGAGCTATATCGTTGAGAATACGTGACATTCTATGAGTGGCACGGCGTGTGCATTAGCCCTGGTTGCCCAGTCCCGGGCTCCCGACCCAGGAGGTCCCCATGCACCGCAGCCTCATCCTGTTCCTGCTCTCCGCAGTCGCCTGCCAGATGGACGCCGAGCCGCGAGGGCCGACCCCCACCACCCTGGCCATCATCCAGACCGAACCCGTCACCACCGCGGTCTCCCCTCCCCCGCTGGCCTCGGTCTTCACGCCGGTGGGCACCAGCGTGGAGAGCGACGGCATCGAGGTCGCCCAGGGCGTCGCCACTGTGGCCGAGGATCTGCCCCGCAGCGTCACCGTGGAGGTGAGGGCCGGCGAGAACCTGGTGCTGCTGGCGCGCTGGGCCGACAGCAGCGTGGAGACGGTGGCCGAGCTCAACGGCCTGGACGTGAGCGAGCCCCTGTACCCGGGCCAGAGCCTGGTGCTGCCCTCGGTGGACGAGACCAGCGACGCGGCGGTACTGGACTCCCGCCAGGCTTTCGCCCAGGGACGCCTGGAGCGCTACCTCGAGCGCCGCGGTGGCCTGATGGCCGTCGAGGAGCACCGGGTGCGCACGGGCGAGACGGCCTGGGCCATCGCCCGTGACCAGCACGGCATCCCCACCTGGGTCCTCGAGGCCTACAACCCCGACACCGATCTGGGCCGCCTGGGTATCGGCGAGCGCCTGCTGGTGCCGGTGCTCTCGGACACCGTGGCCGAGGTGGACCCGGTCGGTGAGACTGTCGAGCCCGAAGCCAGCGCGCTGTGGGGCGCTCCGCCAGTGGACCCCAGCGGCGAGAGCACCCTGGGCATGGAGGACGAGCTGGCCCCCGAGGACCTGCCCAGCGCGTCCGAGACCGTGATGCTGCGCGCTGTGGTGGACCCCTTCGCCCTGGACCCCATGGATGAGGAGCCCGTGGACGCTCCCTGAGCCCCTGCAGCGGCCCCAGCACGGCGGAGGCGACCTCCGCCGTGCTTTCCTTTATACTCACGCCCATGCTCCGCCCCTCTCTTCTGCTGTTCCTGGCCGGCTGCGGCCCCGACCTCAACCCCGTAGAGCAGCCGCTGGACAGCCTGCCCCTGGCCGAAGCCCTGGGCGAGCAGGGCGTGGGCAACTACAGCTGCGGCAGCCTGATGTTCGACTGGACCCAGTCCGTCTGGGCCTTCGGCATCCACCGCTTGTACGCCGTCACCGGCGAGACCAGCTGGCAGGACTGCTACCGGGCCTGGATGGACGACGCCCTGCCCGGGTTCGAGGCCTCCGAGCCGGAGAGCTTCACCTCTTCCGACTCCATGTCGCCCTCCACCCTGGCCGCCACCCTGATGCTCGAAGACGGGACGGCCCACTACGCCGCCATCGCCACCGCGGCGGACCTCTACCTCGACGGCGCGCCGCGCTTGGACAACGGTGCCATCGCCCACTGGGGCTTGGAGAATCCCTACGGCTTCGAGACCGATCAGGTCTGGATCGACAGCATGTTCATGTTCGGCGCCTACCTGGCGCGCATGTACGCAGCCACCGGCGACGGCGCCTACCTGGATCGCTACGTCGAGCAGTACCTGGCCTTCTCCGATCTGTGCAGGGACCCCGACGACCAGCTCTACCACCACGCATGGGACGACTCGGACCAGCGCAACATCCCCGCCGACGCCGTGTACTGGGCCCGCGGCAACGCCTGGGTGCTGGTGTCGGCCGCCGAGCTGCTGAACGAGCTCGAGCCGACAGACGAGGCCTGGCAGATCATCCAGCCCCTGTACCAGCGCCAGGCCGAGGCCTTCCTGGCCCACCAGGATCCGGACGATGGGCTGTGGCACACAGTGATCAACGAGCCCCTGGGCGACGATCCCGAAAACTACACCGAGACCTCCGGCTCCGCGCTGATCGGCTACGGCCTGGCCCGAGGCATCGAAGCCGGCGCCCTCGATCGCGACGCCTGGAGCCCCGCGGTGGTGACCGCCGCAGTCGGCGTCATGGGCCGCATCGACGAGCGCAGTGATGGCAAGCTGAGCATCGAGGGCACCAGCTTCGGCACCAACCCAGGCGAGGACTACGAGCACTACGTGGGGGTCGAGCAGGTGGATGACATGATGCTGGGCTACGGCCCCGCCATCATGTTGCTGGCCGAAGCCCACGGCCTGCCCATGCCCGCAGACAGGTGACACATGTTGCGTCGCCTGCTGGTGATGCGCCACGCCAAGAGCTCCTGGAAGAGTGGGGCTGCCACGGATCATGCCCGTCCGCTGAACGCTCGCGGCCGCGGCGCGGCGCCCGTGGTGGCGGCGGCGATGGTCGAGTACGGCCTGGTCCCCGACGCGGTCGTCGCCTCGGACGCCCAGCGCAGCCGGGAGACCTGGGCCCGCTGCGCCACGCTGCTGCCAGCCCCCACCCTCCTGCGCTTCACCCCCACGCTGTACGGGTCGAGCCTCCCCGCCATCCTGGGTGAGCTCAGGGCGACCCCCAGCGCCTGCAGCACCTTGCTCATCATCGGCCACAACCCCACCTGGGAGCGCTTGGTGTTCTGGCTCAGCGATGTGGATGTGGTCTTGAAGACCGCCCACGTCGCCGTACTGGAGGCGGCCCAGCCCAGCTGGAAGCACGGCCTCTCCGGGCCTGGCGCATGGAATGCAGTGCGGGTGCTGCGACCCCGTTGAAACAGGGCTCGCCATCTGTCGGAAGCGGATATCAGACGAGAGACGGCTACAGAGAGGCCTCCTATGAGCGAAGCCAATCCATCCCAGGTTGTGGCGGTCATCGACATCGGATCGAGCGCGGTGCGCATGTCCGTGGCCGAGATCGACCTGCAGGGCAGCGTGCGCGTGCTCGAGCAGCTCGAGCAGCCCCTCGAGCTCGGCCGCGACGTGTTCCGGCGGGGCCAGGTGCGCCGCAAGACCCTGGCTCGCCTGCTGGCGGTGTTGTCGGACTTCCAGCGGGTGCTGGCGGCCTACTCGGTCCAGCGGGTCCGGGCCGTGGGCACCTCGGCCCTGCGCGAAGCCGCCAACCGCGAGGTGGTGCTGGACCAGCTGCACCTGCGGCATGGGCTGGACGTCGAGATCATCGGCCCCGCCTTCGAGAAACAGCTGCTCTTCCTGGCCGTCCGCGACGAGCTGAGCGACGCCTACGACCTCTCCACCGGCAGCTGCCTGATCGTCGAGGTAGGCGGTGGTTCCACCGAGATCACGCTGCTGCAGCAGGGTGAGATCTCGGCCACGCACACCCTCCCCATGGGCTCGGTGCGCCTGCAGGAGATCGTGCCGGCCGAGAGCGGCTCCCCCAGCGACGTGCTCCGGCTTCGACGGCGCCACGTGCGCCAGGCGGTGGCCAGGGTGGCGGACGGGATGGACCTGGCGGACGTGGACCTGTTCGTGGCGGTGGGTGGCGAGGTTCGCTTCGTGGCGCACCAGGCGCAGCCCGACCGCCCCGAGGGGCTGAGCGTGATGTCCGCCGGTGACTTCGCCACCTTCGTCCGCGAGGTGCGCAGCGGCTCGCCGGACCGCATCGCCAGCAAGCTGGGCATGCCGTGGCCCAAGGCCGAGGCCTTCGTGCCCGCGCTGCTGGTCTACCACTACCTGCTCAAGCAGACCCGGGCCGAGCGCGTGGTGATCCCCACGGCCAGCGTCCGCACCGGCATCCTCAAGGAGCTGGCCGCTGAGGTCTCTGGCCTGGGTACGGGCGCGCTCCACAGCCTGGTGCGCACCTCGGCCGTGCACCTTGGGCGGCGCTTCCACTTCGACGAGCAGCATGCCCTGCAGGTGGCCAAGCTGAGCCTCTCCCTCTTTGACCAGCTCGAGGCGATGCACGGGCTGGGGCCGCGGGAGCGCCTGCTGCTGGAGTGCGCAGCGATCCTGCACGACATCGGCACCTTCATCCACCACAAGGATCACGACCGCCACGGTGAGTACCTGCTCCAGGCCAGCGAGGTCTTCGGGCTCGGCCGTCGGGAACACAACGTGGTCTCCACCGTGGTGCGTCACCATCGCGCGGGGGCGCCGAGCGGGGACGACCCCGGCTTCGCCACCCTGAGCCGGGAGGAGCGCCTGCTTGTGCTCCGGCTGGTGGGGCTGCTGCGCCTGGGCGACGTGCTGGACCGCACAGGTCAAGCGGTTGTGGACGAGGTGATCGTGGAGCGCGAAGGCAAGCGCCTGCGGCTCCGGATTCGACCAGCTGTGGACCTCTACTACGAACGCGCGGCATTCTCCGAGAAGGCCATGTTGTTCGAGGACATCTTCGGCGCGCCTGTCGAGCTCGCCTAGACCTGGAGTCTGCCCCATGGGTTGGAAGATCAAGGACTACATGTTCGACCGTGAGCTCTCCTGGCTCGACTTCAACCTGCGGGTGCTCGAGGAGGCCAGAGACCCGAACAACCCGCTGCTCGAGCGGGTGCGCTTCCTGGCCATCACCGATTCCAACTTGGACGAGTTCTGTATGGTCCGGGTGGATCGGGCCCAGCGCGAGGCCCTGCCCGATGTCCACGGCCCCCCATCCCTGGCCGCGACAGAGCGCATCCAGGAGATCCATGACGCCATCCACGCCATGGTCGAGGACCAGGCCGCGACCTGGCGTGAAGTGCTCGAGCCGGCCCTCGCGGAACAGGGCATCGAGATCCTTCCCCCCCCGCGCTGGAGCACCGCTCAGCGCGAGGCCCTGGATGACCGCTTCCACACCAACATCTTCCCGCTACTGACGCCCTTGGCCCTGCCCACCCAGGCCTCGCCATGCACGGATCGCTCCCTCGAAGGCTGCGTGGACTGGCCGCGCGTGGCCCATCAGACATTGACCTTGCTGGTGGCCCTCGAGGCGCCGCAGGATGGCGGCCGCCGCCATGGCTTGGTGCAGCTCGTCGGCTCCTTGCCGCGCTTCATGCCCATGGCCAGCCCCGAAGGCGCGTGGTGCGCGGCGCTGCTCGAAGAGGTCGTGCGGGCGAACCTGGGTAGCCTGTTCGAGGGCCACCGCGTGGTGGACAGCGCTGCGTTCCGGCTCACCCGCGGGGCGGACCTGGCCGTTGACGAAGAGCTCGACGCCGGCTTCCTCGAGGCCATGCAGGAGATGCTGCTGGATCGTGGCGAGGGCCGCACCGTGCGCCTGGAGCTCGAGCAGGGCGCGTCGCCCGAGCTGCGGGACTTCCTGCTGGACTGGCTGGCGCCCACACCCGGCGCCTTGTTCCTCCGCGACGTCCCCCTCGGCCTGCGTGCGTGGTTCGGGCTGGCGGATCTGCCGGGCTTCGATGGGCTGCGCTTCCCCCCCCAGCCCCCGCAGGCCGTGCCGGAGTTGCCCGCCTCGGAGTCCGTCTTCGACGTGATCCGCGAAGGGGACGTGCTGCTGCAGCATCCATACCAGGACTTCGAGCCGGTCGCGCGCTTCTTGCAGCAAGCGGCCGACGACCCTCGGGTGCTGGCCATCAAGCAGACCATGTACCGGGGCACGCCCGACTCCTCGGTGGCGGGGGCCCTCGAGCGCGCCGCGACCAATGGCAAGCAGGTCACCGCGCTGGTGGAGGTCAAGGCGCGCTTCGACGAGTCCAACAACATCCACTGGGCACGACGGCTGGAGCGCGCCGGCGTGCAGGTGATCTATGGCGTGGCCAACCTCAAGACCCACTGCAAGACCGCGCTGGTGGTCCGCCGCGATCCCGATCGCATCCGGCGCTACTTCCACCTGGGCACGGGCAACTACAACGAGAAGACCGCTCGGATCTACAGTGACCTGGGCCTGATGAGCTGCGACGACGCCCTGGGTTCGGATCTCAGCGCGGTGTTCAACGCCCTGTCGGGCTGGTCCCAGCCTGCGGGCTGGAACAAGCTGCTGGTTGGGCCCACAGACCTCAAGCCCCGCATCCTCTCCTTCATCGAACGCGAAGCCCAGAAGTCCACGCCGGAAAACCCGGGCCACATCCGAGCCAAGATCAACGCGCTGATCGACCGGGACGTGATCAAGGCCCTGTACAAGGCCTCCTGCGCCGGTGTGCGCATCGATCTCAATGTGCGCGGCATCTGCTGCCTGCAGCCAGGTGTCCCGGGCGTGAGCGAGAACATCCGCGTCATCAGCATCGTGGGCCGCTACCTCGAGCACGCGCGCATCTTCTGGTTTCACAACGGTGGCCAGCCTCAGGTCTACCTGGGCAGTGCGGACTGGATGACCCGCAACCTCGAGCGTCGGGTGGAGGTGGTGTTCCCGGTCCAGTCCGAGCCCCTGCGTCTGGAGCTCGAGCGCATTCTCGACGCCTACTTCTCCGACAACGTCAAGGCGCGGGAGTTGGGCGAGGACGGCGGCTGGAGCCGAGTGCAGCCCGGCGACGGAAAGCCCTTCGAGGCCCAGGCCTGGCTGTACCGGCGGGCCCGGAAGCGCGCCCGTGAGGCCGAGGAGCGGCGAGCGCGAGAGTTCAGGCCCCGAAAGTCCGGCGACGAGAAACGCTGATCAGGCCAGCGCGGCCGCCAAGGAACCCTCCTGGGGGTGGGCTGGATCGCCGAGGACCTGGATGACCCGGGGCAGCTGGGCGAAGAAGTCCAGCCGCAGCCCAGCTGCCTGCCGGAGCAGCGCGGCCTGCCAGGCGTTGAGGATCGGCTGCGCTGGCGCGGGCCTGGTGGCTTGGAATTCCCTGATGATGGCCCCGGCCACCACGGCGTCCTGGTGGGCGCCGAGCAGATCGTGGGGGATGTCCAGGGTGGACGCGAACACCGCCGTCGGCAGCACGGGCTGAGCCAGCTCGCAGCCGTAGCGCAGGCGCTTGTTGAGGATGCGCACCCGGTGCAGATCGTCGCTGGAGCTGGCTGTGGACAGCGTGCCGGCCTGGGCCTCGAACAACCGGAGCTGCTCGAGCAGCCTGGGCCGCAGCAGGGTCGCCGCCGGAAGCGAGGCCTTGCGCCGGTGGGGCGACACCGACGCGTCGGTCAGCAGGCTCAGCAGCCCCTCGAAGCGTGGTCCGGCCAGGGTGGCCCCGAGGGGGGCGCGAGCGAGCAGGCGGCGCTCGGCCAGCCAGTCTGTCAGGGAGGTCATGGAGGCGTCGTGCGGCCCCGACACGACGGGCCCGAGGAGCCTGGGCAGCTCGGCGATCATCACGTCCAGGTCGCGCACGGGCCCGAGGCATCGGGCGAGCCACGCCAGCTCGTCGTTCAGCAGCCTCCGCTCCCGCCGGGGCAGCACCCCGCGGGAGAGCTTCAGCACGGCCCGAAGACGCCTGGTGGAGGTGCGCATACGATGCAGCGGCTCGGGGTCGTCCCCCGCCGGGACGCCTGGGACCTGGGCCAGGATGCACCGCTGCTGCGCGAGGACAATCCTGGCCAGCAGCTCGCTGGCGCTGAGAATGGAGGTGGGGTGTGCGCTGGCCATGGGCAGGTGGCTAACGCGGCGACCAGCGCGGTTCAGCCGACGCGCTTGGGCTTGCAGAGCTTGTCCTTCTTCTTGGCCCCCACGCCGCAGCTCTTGCAGACGAAGCCACCGGGCTTGGGCTTGGCACCCTTCTTCTTCGAGCACGACACGGACACATCCTCCAGGGGTGACCAAGGGATCGTCACCCTGACCGGCCACGACAACGCTGAAGGGCTCGGGCTGGGTGGACCGTGACCGAGCTCACAGCCCCTGGATCTCGAGGCGCCGCTCGATGGCGGCGACGACGGTCTCGATGGCCTTGACCCGGGCGTGGAGCTTGCAGTTGGACTCGATGACGTGCCATGGCGCCTGGGGTGTGCTCGTGCGCAGCAGCAGCTCGTCGACGGCCACGCGGTAGTCGTCCCACTTGTCGCGGTTGCGCCAGTCCTCGTCGGTGATCTTCCAAGCCTTGTGGGGGTTGGCCTGGCGGTCCTCGAAGCGCTGCAGCTGGGTGGCCTGATCGATGTGGATCCAGAACTTGAGCAGCACAGTGCCGAAGTTGCCGAGGTTCCGCTCCATCTCGTTGATCTCGCGGTAGGCCCGCCGCCACTCGGCCTGGCTGCAGAAGCCCTCGATGCGCTCGACCATCACCCGGCCGTACCAGGAGCGGTCGAAGATGGCGATGTGGCCAGCCTTGGGGAACGAGGTCCAGAAGCGCCACAGGTAGTGGTGGGCCTTCTCGAGATCGTTGGGGGCGGCGATGGGGATGACCTCGTAGCCCCGCGGGTCCAGGCTCTGGGTCAAGCGCCGGATGTTGCCGCCCTTGCCGGCGGCATCCCAGCCTTCGTACACCAGCACCACCGGGATGCGGCGGGTGTAGATCTCGTGGTGGAGCTCGTGGATCCGTCTCTGAGCCGCGTTCAGGCGCTTGTGGTAGGTGTCGCGGTCCAGGGTGAGGCTTAGATCGACCTTGTCCAGCATGCTGGTGGTGATGTTGCCCGGCAGGGGCGTGACGGGGAGCTCGAGGCGATCCCGCTCGGCCTGCTGCTCCTTGGCGGCGATGTGCCGCGCCAGGGCGTTGCTCACGGTGGTGAGGATCTTGATGGCGGCGAAGCGCGTGTCGTGGGCCTCGACCACCACCCACGGGGCGAAGTCGGCGTCGGACCGGGCCAGCATCTGGTCGACAGCCTGGACCGTGGTCTCGTAGCGCTCGTGCTGGGCGAGGTCCCGGTCGGTGACCCGCCAGGCGGTGGCTGGGTTGTCCCGGAGCTCCTCGAAGCGCTGGGCTTGTTCATTCTTCGAGATGTGCAGGAAGAACTTGAGGATCAAGGTGCCGTCGGTGGCCAGCAGCCGCTCGAAGGAGGCGATGTCGTCGAAGGCCTGCTCCACGGCCAGGCGGTCGGCTCGGCCCTCGATGCGGTCGTCCAGCACCCTGCGATACCAGGACCTGTCGAAGATGGCCAAGCGACCGCGGGGAGGGAGGCGGGTCCAGTAGCGCCACAGGAAGGGTCGCAGCTGCTCCTCTTCGGTGGGCTCCCGCATGGCATGCACGGTGAAGCCGCGGGGATCCATGGGCAGGATCAGCTTGTTGATCAGGGTGCCCTTGCCCGCCGCGTTCCAGCCCTCGAAGACGATCAGGACCGGGATCCCGAGCTCGCGGGCGCGGCGCTCGAGGCTGGTGAGCCGAAGCTCCAGCTGTTCCTTGCTGGCCTTGTAGGCTGGCTTGGCCAGCTTCCGCGAGAGGTCGATGTCCTTGAGCATTTCGCGTCCTCGGCGTGGGTGTCTTCCCTATCACGCTGTCGTGATCACCAAGGCTCCCGGAGCGGGCCATCGCCAGCGTAAAGCAATAGGTGTGGTCCATGCCCCAGGCCTTCGCAGTTCCTCCCCCCGCGGCCTACCAGGGTGAGCGTCCCACCCAGGCGGCGCTCCAGCGGCGACGGGAACAGGTCCGCGCCGACAACAAACAAGCGCTCACCCGCGTGGGCTCCCTGGTGCGCACCCAGCAGTCCATCAGCCAGGAGCTGGGACAAGAGCTGGGCGCCCTGCAGACCCAAGGGGCTCAGCTCCAAGAGCTCGAGCAGCGCGACCGCGACACGGGCCTGCTGGCCTCCCTGGTCCGCAGCCTCAACCGACGCCAGCGGCTGCTGGAGCGCAGCTCAGCCACAGAAGGCCTGCTCGAACGCTACCAGGCCGTCACCCGTCAGCTGGGGCGTGCCGCGGCCTTCACCGACGAGCTGCAGCTGTGCGCCCTCGAGCTGCAGAGCGCGGTCGAGTCCATGAATGACGAGATCGTGGGCGCCGAGCGAAACCGGCGGCGGGGTGCCTCGCGCCTGGACGCCCTCGAGCGCACCCTGCGGGAGATCGAGTCCAGCGAAGAGCCGGTGGCGGGCAGGACCGGCTTGCTGGACAAGCTCCACTTCGAGCTGCGCCACGAGACGCTGCTGGTGGAGCTGTTCGAAGCCCAGGCCCGCCTGCTGCGCGCCGAGCTCGACCCTGCGCGCTCCCTGCGTGACACCATGCTCGATCTCTACCAGGAGATGGCCGGCTTCGTGCAGGCCGCCCGTGCGAACGCCGACACCGCCGGCCGCCGCATCCAGGCCCTGGGGCTCGCGGCCGACGCCCCCTTGGTCGTGGCCGAGCTGCAGAGCTCCCTGGACGAGCTGGGCGCCGCCATGCAAGCCACCGAGAGCTACATCGCTCAGACCCAGCACCTGCTGGTCGAGGTGCTCCCCGGGCTGAGCGCCCAGCTCGAGGCCCGCGTGAACATCGAAGGCGAGGATCTGGCCGGGGACCTCGAGGAGGTCAGCCGGGAGCGGGCGCGAGCCTCGGCAGACCGAGCCCTGCGCGACGCGGCCCTGGCCGAGGTGGATGGCTGGCTGGACGCGGACCGTTGATGCAGCTGCCCGATGCCCGCGTGGGCACCTACCTGCGAGCATTTCGCGCCGGGCTCGAGGCGCTGGCCCCCCACGGCGACTACGTCCCCCTCAGGGAGCAGATCACCCTGCTCGAGGCGCTGGACCCGGACTGCTCGGGCGGCCTGCTGCTGCCTGCGGAGATCGACTCTCGGGCGGGCCTGCCCGCCCTGCCTTGGCTGGAGCGCGCCCGCGCCGAGCAAGGCCAGGCGCGGGCGGCGGGAGCCCACGCGGATCTGTCCCAGCTGGAGATCGAGCGGGCCTACGCCCTGGACAAGGCCCTGGGCGCTCGCTTCGAGGCACGGCAGCGCCTGCACCGCCTGCTGCGCAATCACGACATCCTTCCGGCCTCTCGCCTGGTCGCGGTGCTCAAGCGAAGCGACGGCGTCCCAGTCGTGGAGCTGTCCTACGATCACCTCGCGGTCGGCAGCGCCTGGGAGCGGGTCCGCCTGGAGGTCGCGGCGCCAGCGCCCATCAGCGGGGGCGGAGCCCTGGATGTGCAGCTGAGCCAACGGGCCGTCGGGGTTCACCCGGGCCTGCGTCACCTGCTGGCGCGCCATGCCCTCACTTCTCTCGTGGCGCTCCACGCCCAGCTGCACGATGCCCTGGGGGGGCGGTTGCTGCGGCTGTCGCGGTCCAGGGTGGGACCGTTCTGGTTCCCGGGGATCCCCCTGCCCCGGGACGTGCCCCAGGCCCTGGTCGCCGGCCTGGTGCTGCACCTCTCCAGCGAGGTGGTGGGCACCGAGGTGCGCGCCAGCCGCCACCTGGACCCCTGGCACGCTCCCCCCGCCGGTGAGCTGGTGCCTCGGGGTTGCCGCATCTACCGGGAACGCCGCTTCTGCGCCTCCCCTGCCCTGCTGCCCGAGCTCGAGCGCTGGGGAGACGCGCGCGGTGTGCCGGTGCTCGCGCAGCCCTTGACCCCACGGCCCGTTCCCACGCGCCGCAGCCTGTAGATCAGCCGTCCAGGTTCGCCGCCAGCAGCACGCGATGGATGGCATGAAGCTCGAGGGTGTGCCCACGCTTGCGCGCCCAGCGCACCAGCCGCCAGGCCATCTCCAGCAGCAGCAGGCTCCTGGCACGCTGGAGGTCGCGATCCGAGCGGCTATCTCTGGTGGGACCGTCCAGCCCGAAGCCATAGCCGCCGCCATCCACCACCCGGGTGACCATGGTGTTGCGCAGGTTCAGCAGCAGCACGGGGCCGCTGCTGCGACCACGCTCCACGAGGCGCACACGCTCTGCAGGGTCCTCGAGGTACTGCAGATCCAGCGCGACCTCGAGCTCGTGATCGTAGCCCAGAGCCCGCTGAAAGCGCTGCTCGAGATCCTCCCGCCCACCTCTGGTCTGTCCTGCGGCGATGGGGCCTGCCTTGGCGAGCCGTGCCAGGACGGGGTGCAGCGAGCCAGGACGAGGACCCCGCTCGCCAAGGGAGAGCCAGTCGTACAGGCTGCCGTAGGGGGCACAAGGCACAGCCATGGCTAGCTCCCGCGCGCCTCCCCGGTCAAGCCTGCCCCGTCGCCAGGCATCGATGGCGAAGGCCGCCGCGTAGTGCCGCGCCGCCTCCCTCTGCTCGCCCCGGATCTCCCCACCCCCCAACAGGCTCGCCAGGCCCTGGTAGAGCAGCAGGCGCTCGAGCATGAGCAGCTCTTCTTGATCTTCGCTGGGGAAGGACGAACCCGGCGGGAGGCTGACCAGGCCGTGCACGGGCAGGCTCTGTTCCCCGTCGTACAGGGCATGGAGCGTGCGCGAGGAGTGGAGCAAGACGCCAGCCGTGGGATCGAAGGGTGCACGCAGGCCGATCCAACCCTCCAGGCCCGCGCCGCGCACCTCTCGGCGGGCGACCCAGCCGACGGGGTCGCCGCCCCAGCCGTAGCCCTCGGGCCCGTCATCCAGGTAGAGCCGCAGAGAGCCGGGTGGGAGAACGCGCTCCAAGGCGCGGAGGTGGTCGAAGCTCAAGGCCATGGTGTCCTGCCCCAGCGGCAGGGCGCCGCCCACGGGCACCACCGGGGGATGATCTTGGACGGGGGAAGACGCCGCGGAAGGCGTCTCCCACAGAGCCTCAGCGCCGCTCTTGGGGATGGCCTCGAGGATGGAGAGCGCCATGACGCCCATGGCCATGCTCTGACTGGCGATGGAGCCATCGCAGGCCAGCTCCTCCCAGTCCTTCGTGCGCTCGAGGCGACGCAGCTCCTGGGTGAGCAAGCGCAAGCCCTCGGACCATCCGATGTTGTCCGGGGCCCCAGGAGCGGAGACCAGGCCGATGATCGGCAACGCGGTGCTGCGTCGGGCCCACTGCGCCAGCTGGGGTGGCGTCCGGAAGCTCCGGGGCACGAAGAGGATGTGGCCATAGCTCTCCCAGGCCAGCTCCCTGCGGCTCATGGCATGCCAGCCCCCCGCGGAGCAGCCTACGCAGCACACAGGCAGCGCGTCGTCTTGGCCTGCCGCCAGGTGCCCCCACCCGAGCATGGCCTCGAGGGGGGCCAGGCGGGACCGCTCCGCCTCACTCGCCAGCTGGATCACGGCCTGGCTGCCCTGGGCCTCCAGCAAGCGGCGCAGGGTGAGCGCCCCGTCCACCGCGTCCGCCAGGGGGAGTTCCATGACCGCGAGGCTCTGGCCCGGCGTCAGGCCCAGCAAGATGGGCTCGAGCGTCACGCCGCTGGGGCCCTCCACGAAGAGCGGGCGCAGGGACTCCCGCAGCAGCGCGCAGCGCAGGTCGCGGAGCTCGGGGCCGTCTCCGGGGATCTGCTGCGGGCCCGGCAGCAGCCAGCGCCAGGCCTCGGCGACCACGCGCTCGGCCACGGCCTCGCGGAGAGCAAGCTCCGGCTCATCCCCCGCGGCGACCAGGTGGACGCTGACCCCGGGGAGATCCAGCTCCAGGGCACCGCACCAGGCGCTGCGCGAGGCGGCGCCCACGGACAGCGGGATCTCGCCGGGCTCGGCCCTGATGGCGTCGGCACAGCCAGCCAGATCCAGGCGCAAGGCGAGGCCCAGCTGGACACCTCGGTGGTGGAAGCTCGCCTCGAGGCGGCCGACCTCCCGTCGCCGCTCGAGGGCATTGTGGACGAACTCCACGTCGGCGGGGCTGGCCAGGGGGGCGAGGGAGAGACCGGGACACTCTGCGGCGAGGGTGCGGGCCTGCCCGGCACTGAGCTGCAGGACGGGGAACGGGAACCTGCTGGGGTCCGCGGACGCCTCGATCTGCACTGCATCTTCAGGCCGGCACCAGAACAACCTGGTCCCAGCAGGCAGCCCGCTGAGCTCACCGGGGGACACCACCGGCCGCACGCCGAGCTGTCCTATCGGGATGGGGAGCGCCTCGGGGGCTGGCCCAGCCACGACCTGCTCACCGACGGGCGCCTCGTGGGGGATCGGCGGGAGGCCGGGAGGCTTCCAGCTCTCGCCGGCGCTGCGACGGATGAGGGTGGTGGCGTGGGGCTGGGCCATGTGCAGCAGCCGCACGAAAGCGCTGTCCTGCACGATATCGCTCTGATCGGCGGTCTTGCGCAGGCGATCGTCGCAGAGCACGCCCACCAGGGGGACGCCCCCGGGAGCCCGGCCCAGGACGGGCAGGTCCATCGTTGTGATCCACACTCCACCCACCACCAGCCGCACGCCGATGGGCGAGCGACTCGAGGTCGCGCGCTCCCGAACACCGGGGATGGCCACCACCCCCCGCGCTCCGTCCTGCTGGAAGCTCTGCTCGTCCTCGGTGCCGAACATGTGCAGCTGGGTGCTGGGGCGGTAGCCGAAGGGCGCGCGGCCGTTGAGCAGGATGGGCACGGGTGAGTGGACGCAGCGGCTCTCGACCAGGGCTTCCTCGGCGTGGAACTCGGGACCGTCGAAGCGGTCCAGCCAGCCGGTGCGCAGTTGCACCAGCAGGTAGGTGCCCGCCATGGGCTGCTGAGGACGCCCCAGGGCCCCGCCTCCGTTCCGGTCCAGATCGACCCTGACCGTGCCCTCGACGGTGCCATCGCCGCTCTCGATGCGCACCAGCTTGGGCTCGCGCTGCAGCAGGGCGTTGAGGCCGATGGCCAGCTGGCTGAGGTGCCGGGTGGCCGGGTCGGTGCGGGCGAGGAAGAGGTGATCGAAGATGTTCTCGAGCTGGGCCGCGGTGCAGGCACGCCCGCCAACCCAGGCCACCAGGACCGCGGTGTCGCTGACGTCGATGGCGATGTAGGTGGCGCCTGCGAAGACGGCCGCCTGCACCAGCTCGAGCACGTAGCCAGCCGGGTGCCGCAGGGAGAACTCCCGCAGCTTGTCGACGGCCTTGTCGCGGGAGAGGGTGAACTCCCGCCGTTCAACGAAGGTGCCCGGGGAACGGCTGCGCGCGATGAGGTCTTCCATGCCGCTCATGGGCTCGCCTCTTGGCTGCGCTCCCACGCGTCGGCCAGCACCTTCTCCCACGGCCCGCCCCGGCGCACGTCGGCTGCGTCGAGCAGCAGGTGGGCCAGGCTGGCTGCGGCCAGGTGCAGATCGTCCTGGGCCGCCAGCAGGATGGCGTGGAAGGTGGGGTGGCTGCGGTCCACCAGCACCGAGCGCTCGCGCACGAACAGGGGCAGGCGCACGGTGGCGGGCGCCATCCGACGGAACAGGCCCCCCTCGGGCGGGCCCTCGAGGGCCAAGGGGCCCTGCTCGTGCTGGGCGTCGCCGTGGAAGCCACCCACGACCGCGCCGACCCCCTGGCCCACCGCCCGGTGGAGCAGGGCGTTGCACTCCTCGAGCAGCTGCCGCTCCGCGCGGCTGAGCTCTGCCTCGGCGGTGACCTCGGCCAGGCAGAACAGCTCGGGAAGCTGGGCCAGGTGACGCCGCTTGGGGCGCAAGGGCAACATTGGGGGCTCGAAGGCCGCCAGCAGCAGGGCGCGGATCTCGGGCTTGTCGGGGAGCACGATGTGGCCGGCCTCGAGCACCGCGGCTTCGAGGGCGGCATCCCCGCCTTGGAGGAGCACGCAGCCCAGCCCTCGCTCCTGATCCTCGATGCGGGCCAGGCTGACCACCTGGCCGCGGATGTCGTAGAACAGGCAGCGTCGGCCGAAGTCGTCATCTTGCTCGTGGAACGCAGTGCGGTCACACTCCTGGGCCAGGAATCGCAGCCAGGGCTCGATGGGCTCCCCGGCCCGGGTGGCCTGCTCCAGCCGCTCCAGCAGCAGCTGGCGCAGCCGCAGCGCCGTGGCCTGGACGGCCCGCATGGCGCGGCCCCAGGCCTCGTCGTGCAGTACGTTGTCGCGGGTCAGGGTGTGCTCGAGGGCGTCGCACTTGACCTCGAAGGCGATGTGTCCGACCGCGTCGGAGAAGGTGCCGAGCAGCTCGGAGTTGCCGGACTCGATCAGGGTGAGCCCGCCGTTGAAGTAGCCGTAGCTGGGGGTGTCGCAGTAGCCAGCCACCACCAGGACGTCGTCCACCTGCAGCTCGATCTGCAGGAGGCTGCGCAAGCCCATGGGCTCGTTGATGGACTCTGGCCCCGCCGCCGTGGACGGCGCCGCCGAGGCCTGCTCGAAGGCCGCGAAGGGGTCGGCCTGGGTCTGCGCGTGTTCCTGGTCCTGCTGGGTTCGATCCCAGAAGGTGATGGGGGTGTCCGAGTGCCGGCACCAGTAGCGCAGCACCCAGCGGCACTGCTGCACGAACTCCGGGACCCGCTGCAGCTCGATCTGCTCGAAGACGGTGATGCGGGTGCCGGTGACCGGGTGGTCCAGCCGGGTCTTGTCGAAGCTGCGGTCGGCGTGGAAGAGCAGCTCCCAGGCCTCGCCGTGGCGCCCGGTATGGATCAGCACGGCCTCGGGGCCGATGGCGAAGACCGAGGTGAAGCCGATGCCGAACTTGCCGATCTTGGTGAGGTCGCCTTCTTTGGTGGACGAGAACATGCGGGTGAGCTGGTCGTCGACGATGGCCTCGTCCATGCCCTCGCCGAAGTCGTCCACGTGCACCTCGAGCACGCCGGCGTCCGCACGATAGCGCAGCCAGACCTCCACCCGCGGCGAGCCGGCGTCGATGCTGTTCTGGACCAGCTCTCGCAGGAAGTCCATGGGCCGGGCGAACTGGTGGACCAGGTTGTCCAGCGCCTGTCTGGCGAGGGTGGGTGCGTTGGCGGGGACGACGGCCATGCTCAGGAGCCGCCGCTATTCCGGGTCGCAGGGACCGTCGCAGAAGTGCTCGATGGTGCCGTCTTCGTAGAAGCGCTCCACCTGCTCCTGGCCGGCGAACTCCCGGCGGGGCTTCTCGTGGCTGTCGGTCTCCTCGGGGCTGGGCTCGGCCTCGACGGGCTCCTGCACGCCGTAGTCGAACTCCACGAAGGCGTTGCCCACGAAGGGGGGCTGACGGGTCTCGAGGCCCCAGACATCGCGCACGGCCGGCTCCACCAGGCTGGCGCCCCAGGCGCGGGCCTGGATGTGGGCGCCGAGGGTGGGCACCTGTGCGTCACCGATGCCCACCTGGATCAGGGCCTGCTTGGCCGGGGTGTCATCGTCGATGGCGCGCTGGTTCATGTAGAAGGCCCAGCCCGAGCCCTCGCCTGGATCCCACAACATCTGCATCAGGGCGATCATGAGCGAGATGTCCATGTCACTCTCGTACTGGCCCCGCAGCAGGATGAAGTACAGCTCGAAGTCGTAGGAGCGGGTGAGTAGCAGGGAGTAGGGCATGCCACCCACGCCAAACACGCCCCGCTCGATGCGCTTGGACAGGGGCACGTAGGCACCGCCGAGGATCGAGCCCTGGGAGTTGCCGTAGTAGTAGAGCTGCCCCGGGTCGTACAGCAGCGTGCCGTCCTGCGACAGGTAGGGGTCCAGGGCCCCGTCGCCGGTCATGGCCTCGGCGGCCATCAGGAACTCGACCACGCCCTGGTGCAGTCGCTCGGGCACGGTGGCGAAGTTGGACATGCCCGTGCCGATCTCGTCCATGATCATGGCGACGTCTTCGCCCTTCATGCCGGTCCAGTCGGTGGCGAAGAGCACCCAGCCGTAGCGGTTGGCGGCCTCGGACAGCCAGCCCGTGTAGACCTCGCTCTGGCTGCCCAGCAGGCCGTGGCCGTACTGGACCAGGCGGCCAGCCCGCGGGTCAGCGATGAGCGAGCACGGGATGCGCACCGTGAACTCCACGTCCTGGTCGCCGTTGTAGTAGGGCATGCCGTCGGCGTCCCGGGTGAGGTTCGAGCCCGGGTCCCAGGAGTCCAGGTACAGCGGCACCGTCATGGTGCCGCGCAGGGTGCGGCCGATGGTGGGGGGGGAGTCGCCAGAGCAGTCTTCCTCGCCCACCAGCTCGAAGCTGACGGGAGGGCCGCCGTCGGCCACGCGCTCGAGGGCGTCGTCGCGCATGGCGATCATGCGCCCCAGGCTGTTCTCGCTGGAGACGGTGACGAAGTCCCAGGCCAGCTGCAGATCGCCCCGGGCGAAGCCGTCGGCCTCGAGCACGGGGAAGATGTCCTGCTCGTAGTGGTCGCGCTGCCGCTCGAGATCCGCCACATCGGTGGAGACCTCGTCCCGCAGGTCCACGAAGCCAGGCATGGGATCGAGGGTGGCGCCGCTCGAGTCCACCAGGCCCCGGATGCCCACCACGTAGCGGGTGCCGTGCTCCATGGGCACCACCGGGCGCATGATGAACAAGGACTCGTCCTCGTCGCGCACGCGGACCTCGAGCTCGCCGAAGTGGGGCACCCGCTCGCCGGTCTCGGCGTTGAGGATCACCGTCTTGACGTCACTGGCCAGGTAGGCGTCGAGGTCTTCGTGCCCGACCACACCATCCATCGACACATCCGGGAAGTGGACGTAGGTGGCGCCGAGGTTGGGGAAGCCATCCTTCTCGTTCCAGTAGCTGGGGTCGGTCTGCAGGTCGCTGTCGTTGATGGGCAGAGAGCTGGGGCCGAAGTCCACCCGCACGCCGGTGACGGTGGTGGGGTCCTCGGCCAGGAAGAAGCTGGACGGGAAGGGCAGCAGGCAGTGCTCGCCGCCACCCACGGGGTTGCAGTCGCCGCGGGGCCCCAGGGCTGCGGTGTCGTCTTCGGCGGGCGGGCAGCCCACCAACAAGATCGCCGCGGGGAGGGCGTGGAGGAAGCTGCGCATGGGGTCTCCTTGGGGGCGCCGTGGCGGTCCGAACACGACGCGGGTGGGCAGCAAGGTATCACGATGAGCGCTCGGCTTGACATGGCCTCTTCCAACCTCTAGAAAGCCGCAGACGAAGCATGCTGGAGGTTTCATGCGCCGCACCCTCGCTCTCGCCCTGCTGGTCCCCCTGGCCCTCGGTTGTCCCAAGGACACCGACGACACGTCCGGCACGGACGACACCGGGCCCGACACCAGCGACCCCATGGATCGCTTCATCCACCTCACCGACGAGCTCGCCGGGGACATCGCCTGCTTCGAGCCTGGCTCCGACTGGCTCGCTCAGACCGTCGACGACGCCAAGGTGGCCACCCGCTCCCTCGAGGGGCTGGTCGAGGACTTCGAGGACGAGATCGGGGTGAACGAGGTGGAGCTCGAGGTGTGGTTCGGTGACGCCTTCACCGGCACCGCCGACGCTACAACCGAGAGCAACTCGGCGGGTGACGTCACCATCGAGCTGCCCACCTGCACCGCCCTGGCCTACAAGACCTCCACCCCTCCTGACGAGGAGCGCACGGTCGACACCTACGAAGCCCACCAGATCTACGGCTTCGTCGATGAAGGCCTGGCCCTCACCGACAACTTCAACTCCGTCTCCCAGGCCACCTACATGCTGATCCCCAGCCTGTTGGGCGTGAGCATGGACGACGACAAGAGCGTCATCGCGGGCACCGCCTACGGCTGCGACGGCGAGCCCCTCCAGAACGCCCAGGTCGTGGTGGTGGACGCCAGCGGCGCCATCCCCGACACCCTGGTGGTCAACTACTTCGAAGACTCCTGGCCCGTGCGGGACCAACCCCACACCAGCGAAGACGGCCTGTGGGTGGCCATGAACGTGCCCGAGGGTGCCTGGACCGTGCAGCTGTGGGCCCTGGTGGGCGGCGAGGTCGTGCTCCTGGGCGCCACCGAGCTCACCACTTTCGCGGCCAGCATCAACATCTCGAACATCTACACTGGCTACGGCGACGGGGTGTACTTCCCCGACAGCTGCCTGGCCGAGTAGCGGTGGGGTCCACCCCCGCCCGCACGAACCCTCCTGTGTGACACGGCGCGTCCCGTACCCGACGCCGGCCGGCGGCGTCCCAACCCCCGGTGCTCTCCATGACCTCCAGCTCCGTCCTCATCCTGGCCGCGCTGTCCCTCAACCTCACCGCGGCCCTCGGGCAGGACGAGACGGAGACCGCAGCGGGCGAGCCCGAACCCACAGTCGAGCAGCCCCCGGTCCAGGGACAGGCCACAGAGGTCGAGCCTGCGGCCGTGGCCGAGCCGGCGCTTGCGCCCGAAGCCCCAGCGGTGGTCGAGCCGGCGCCTGATGCCCCAGCGGTGGTCGAGCCGGCGCCCCAACCCGAGGTTCAAGCCGAGGTTCAGCCCGAGCCTGATCCAGCGGCCAAGGCGATGGTCGAAGCCCAGCCCACCCCAGAGCACCAGTCGGTCGAGGCGCCCACACAGGAGCTGGCGGCCGAACCGAGCGCTCCCGAGCGGGACCTCGACTTCGATCTCGAAGGCTACTACCGGGTCCGCGGGCATGCCTTCCCCGGCTTCTTCGAAGACAGCGAGGGTTGGCCATCCTACATGCAGCACCGCCTGCGCTTGAGCCCGGTGATCTCGTACAAGGGTGACACCAAGGTCCAGCTCGAGATCGACGCACTGGACGACGTAGTCTGGGGCGACAACGCCAGCCTGGCGGCCACCTCCCTGTTCGCCGGCTCGCCCTCGAACACGGACATCGAGGGCGGCGAGGTGGGCAGCCTGAAGCTCAACCGCGCCTGGATGGAGTTCCCCATCCCCATCGGGGTGATGCGCGTCGGTCGTCAGCCCTCCGACTGGGGCCTGGGCCTGCTGGCCAACGACGGTGACGGCTTCGACGACAACTTTGGCGAGAACCACTACGGCGCCACCTACGATCGCATCCTCTTCGCCACCCGCCCCCTTGCGGTGGTCCAGGGCATCCTGGGCCGCGAAGACAGCGGGCTGCCCCTCATCTTCGCCGTGGGCATGGACCGCCTGGTGGAAGACCCCCTGCACCAGTACTACGGCTTCGCCTGCGACCCCGGCCTCACCGAGGCCGACGACGACTTCGACACCGCCTGTGACAGCGACGGCGACGGGGTGACCGACCTGGACCACGGCTACTCCGACGACGAGCGCGTCGCCTCGGAGCGCCAGGAGGACTGGTGGGCCGAGCAGGTCGATGACGTCTACGAGCTGGTCTACGTCCTGGTCCTCAAGGGCGAGGACATGGAGATCCTCGGCGCTCCTGGCAAGCTGATCACCGGCGCCTACATGGTGCATCGCAAGCAGCAGGAGACAAACTCCAACGTCGTGATCATCGACTACTACCTCAACGCCAAGGTGCACGGCGTCCTGGCGCAGTTCGAGGGGCTGACCATCCAGGGCGACACCTCCGCCATCACCCTGCCCGGGGCCTACGACCCCTACGGTGATCTGGACAACCCGCTCAACAAGCACGCAGACATCTGGGGCTACGTGGGCCGCCTGGGCTGGGAGAACGACCTGATCACGGCGCTGGTGGAGACCGGCTACGCCTCCGGCGACGACTACGTGGCCGACGAAGCCTTCACCGGCCGCCCGCTGCATGCCGACTTCAACGCCGGCCTGTTGATCTACGAGGAGATCCTGGCCAGGGTCTCCGCGGCCACCTGGACCGAGGGGGCCGAGGGCCTGTGGTCCAAGGGTGGGGTCTACAACTCCCGCTACGTCTTCCCACAGGTCACGGTGCGCCCCATGGACAACACCGAGATCATCGCCGGCTGGCTGATGGCGTGGCCCGACAAGCCCGACGGCTCGCGTATCCTCTGCGCCAAGGGCGACGATGTGGACTGCGCCGAGTACAAGGCCACCGCCGCGAACCTCGGCTGGGAAGCCGACCTGGCCATCAAGCACACCTGGCGGGAGCACATGCTGTTCAGCCTCGAGGCGGCCTACGCCCAGACCACCGACCGCATCCCCGTGGAGAAGGCCGATCTGAGCCCCGATGGGCGCTTCTTCACCCTGCAGTCGCGGGTCGCCTACGAGTTCTAGCGGGTCGCCGTCCGTCCGCCCGGGTCGCCGTGATAGATCCCAGCGGTGAGACCCCGTCCCCTCCCCGCTCCCGGCCCCTTCGAACGCGTCGATGAGCGCGACACCATCTTCTCACGGGCGCGCCTGGTGGTGGGCTCCGCCTTGCACCGGGCCTACTACGCCGGGCGCCCCGAGCACCGGCACGCCGATGACCGCACCCGGGGGCTGCGGCCCCTGGCCACCCCGGGGGGGCAGCGCTTCGAGCCCTTGGCGGCGGCGCTGGTGCAGGCTTGCTTCGAGGCCTCGGATCTGCTGGCCGAGGCGGTGGAGCGCGATGACCACCCGTCCACGGCACGAGGCCTGGGGCCTGGCGACCCGCCCGAACCCCAGGCCTGGCCTCGCCTCGACCCCAGCTCCGATCCGGCGGCCTTGGCCGCGTCCATCAAGGCCGCGGCGTCGTTTCTCGGAGCGGTGGACGTGGGCATCGCGCCCCTCGAGCCCGGCTTCGTCTACTCCCACCGGGGGCGGCCCCTCGAGCGCCACGGCGAGGTCATCGTTCTGCCCCACCGCGTGGCCATCGTCCTGGTCTTTCCCATGCGCGAGCCCTGGGTCGGCACCAGCCCCGAGCTCCCCGCCACCGCCGAGACAGCGCGGGTGTATCAGCAGACCTCGGCTGCCTGCTTCGTGCTGGCCCGCTCCCTGCAGCGGCTCGGGGTCGATGCGCGCGCCCACGTCGACTCCAACTACCTGGTGATGTGCCCGCCCCTCGCCGTGCTGGCGGGCCTGGGCGAGCTCGGGCGCAACGGGCTGCTGGTGCACCGCCGGCTGGGCCCTGCGGTGCGCCTTGGGGTGGTCACCGCCGACGTGGCCCTGCCCCCCGATCAGCCCGAGTGCCACGGGGTGGCCGCGTTCTGCCAGGGCTGCGCCAAGTGCGCGGAGCACTGCCCAGCCGGCGCCATCCCCGAGGGTCCCACCACCCGCACAGGGGGCGCGGACCGCTGGCCCCTGCAGGCCGAGCGCTGCTACCACTTCTGGCGTTCCCAGGGTTCGGACTGCGGCGTCTGCGTGCGCACCTGTCCCTTCACCAAGCCCGACACACCCGTACACAGCGCGGTGCGACGGGTCATCCGGCGCACCACCATGCTGAACCGCCTGGTGTTGCTCGCGGACGATCTGGTCTACGGCCACCGCCCGCGTCGCTGGCGCTTCCCCTCGCCTCCTCTGCACCGCGAAGGGCAGTGACCGACGTCGCCCCCAGAGCCCGCTGTGGGGCCTGTGGACGCCCACAGGCGGTGTGCCTGTGCGCCGCCATCCACCCTGAGACATCCAGGGTGGTCATCGGCGTGCTGCAGCATCCCCGGGAAGCGCGGGTGTCCAAGGGCACCGGCGCCCTGCTGCCCCTGGCCTTGCGCGACGCCTTCATCGTCAGGGGCATAGGGCTGGACGAAGATCCTCTGCTGGCAGCCCAGATCGCTCGCTTCCCCGCCGGCTCGGTGGGCCTGCTGTTCCCGGAGCAGGCCGTCGACATCCGGCAGGCGCCCGCGGCTCTGGCCTGCCTGCTGGTGCCTGACGGCACGTGGTCCCAGGCCCGCTGCATCCTCGGCGCCAGCCCCAGACTGGGGGCGCTCCCCCGCTATGCGCTCCCCGCGGGCGTCCAGGGATCGTTCCCCATCCGACGCCCCGCAGGCCCCGGTCGGGTCAGCACCCTCGAGGCGGTGGTGGCCGCCCTGCGCGTCCTGGAGGGCGATCCTGGGGCCTACCAGGCTTGCCTGTCGCTGCAGGCCGAGCTGGTGCGGGTGCAGGTGGAACAAATGCGCGCCCGTGACGCCCACCACCCTGCCCTGGGTACCGGGTCCTGGAGGCCGCGCAAGGGCGGGGGAACGGAGGTATAGGAGCAGCGGAGGTTTCCCATGCGCGCCTGTCTCTCCCTCGGCCTGTCCTGCCTGATCCTGCTCGCCACCGGCTGCCCCTCGCCCACCGACACGGCGGTCGAGCCCGAGCCCGGTCCTCTGATGGCCGGCTTCTCCCAGGCGCGTATTCCTGCCCCCGTGGGCATCGGCACCGCAGGCTACGGCCCGGCCTCCGCCGACTCCGAGTCGCCCTACTCGGAGATCTACCCGGCCACAACCACCATCCACGGCCACCCCTCGGCCAAGGTCACCGTGATCTCCAGGGGCCCCGGCTTCGAGCAGATCTACATCAGCTGGGCCGCCGTGGGCGTGTTCCAGCAGCTGCGCATCGCCCTTGTGCACGAGCTCGAGGATCGCCTGGGCCGCCCCATGGACGACGTGGTGATCTGGGGCGCCACCCACACCCACGCCGGCCCGGGCCGCGTGGTGGACGCCGGCGGTCCCTTCGATCTCATCGCCGACAAGTTCTTCCCGGAGTTCTACGAGCGCTTGATGGACACGCTGGCCGACCAGGTAGAGGCCGCCTACGCCGATCTGCAACCAGCCCGCATCGGCTACACCTTCGCCAGCGCCCCCGACGCCCACAACGATCGGCGCTGCGAGGACGGCGGAGAGGACTACAAGAACTCCACCATCCCGATCATCGCGGTGGAGCGAGACGGCCAGATCGACGGCCTGGTCCTGGCCTTCGCCATCCACGGCACCGTGCTGGACGCCGACGCCCTGACCCTGAGCGGCGATGTGGCGGGAGGCATCGAGCAGGCGGTGGCGGACGGCTTCGACCACCCGGTACAGGTCAGCATGTTCGACAGCTGGGGGGCCGACATGTCCCCGGGCAGCCCAGACATCACCGCCGCCGAAGGTGCCGAGCTTCCCGACGGCTACGACCGGCACGAGCAGGTGGGCATGGAGGTGGCCCAGCAGGTCCACGCCGTGCTGGGGGACATCGTCTTCGATGCTGAGCCCACCCTGCGCTCCCAGACCTACCGGGTTCACATCGACCGCGAGTACATCGGCTACGACGACGACACCTTCGAGTACGACTACGGCGGAGTGTATTGCGGGCTCAGCGGCGACGCCGACTGCGACGCTTCCACCATCGAAGAGACGCTGGACCACATCTGCGTGCCCTTCAACGAAGACTACCCCGCCCCCAACCAGACCTTGTTCACCGTCGGCCAGCTGGGCGATCTGTACTTCACCACCTTCACGGGCGAGCCCGGCACGGAGCTGGCCGAGAAGATCATGGCGGGCATGACCGCCCACGACGAAGTCAGCGACACCATGTTCCTGGGCTACACACAGGACTACCTGGGCTACTCCATCCTCGAGGACGACTGGTGGCAGGGTGGCTACGAAGCCTCGGGCGCGTTGTGGGGCCCCCGCCAGGGTGAGTACCTGAGCAACCTGGCCATCGACGCCTTCGATCACTTCATGGGCGGCGCGGCCTTCCCCCCCCAGCCTGATCCAGTGCAACCCTTCATCGTCTCCGACTACGATCCCGTCCAGGTGCCAGCCGCCCTCGACCCGGGCGCAGTGATCCAGGACGTGGAACCAAGCTACCGGGCCACCGATGTCGTGAGCTTCATCGTGGCCGGCGACGACCCCTGGGTGGGCGCCCCCACGGCCTACCTCGAGACCGCCAGCGGCGAGCCCGTGCTGCGCCCTGGCGGCATCCCGGCCGACTCGGACAGCTACCTGTTCTGGGTGCAGCTCGCGGTCGACCCCAGCTGGGAAGACGACGCCAGCGAGCGCAGCTTCGCCTGGGAGTTCTCCATGCCGGTGGCCCACCACTACCCCATCTCGGATCTCGCCCTGGGCGGCGACTACCGGCTGCGGGTGCAGATCCCCCGGGCCGACGGCAGCGTGGACGAGGCGGTGTCGGGCGTCTTCAGCGTGCTCTAGCCTGACCTATTCCGGCAGCTTGCCGCTCTTCAGCCACCGCTTGGCGAAGGCCTCGCGCTTCTTGGCACCAGCCAGGATCGCCGGCTCGGCCTTCTTCTCGAGCACCCTGCCCACAACGGGGACCTTGACGTTCAGCTCCCACTCCATGTGGTAGCGGGTGCCGCCGCTGGGGGTGGCGAAGAGCTGGTGTCGGCCCTTGACGTCGATGCCCTTCTCGTGGGGCGAGACCCGCCACCAGCGGCTGCCGGGCTGCGCCAGGTCCCACTGATAGTGCAGCTCGCTGGGGACCTCGCGGGGCTTGGCGCCTGGGATCCGGTTGGGCCCCACCTGGTCGATGCGCAGGTGCAGGCTGGTCTCGCTGCGCTCGAGCTCGAGGGTGTCCGCCCGCAGCTGACCCTGGTGTACGGCCTCGTCGGCCAGGAAGGGGCCATGGGTGAACAGGCGCAAGACCCGCTCTACGGGGTCGTCGAAGAACAGGTCGATAGAGAACGTGCGTGCCATGGGTTCCTCCAGGGTCGTCACAGTTATTCTCTGGCATCGTGCTTGACGAGATCCTGGCTGCATCTGACCCCGCGGTCGGTTAGCACCGAGATGCCACCCGTCACACCTGTGTGCCCATGACCACAGCCACCCTCGCCATCGACAGCCGCGACCTGGCCCTGGACATCCTCGAGCTGCTCCGGGAGCTCGATCCGGCCCGCTGGTCCGACGAACTCAGCGAGAGCCTCCGGGCCCGCCTCGCAGAGCTCTCCCTGCGCATCGATGATCTGCTCGAGCTGGCATCCTCCACCGACATCTTCCACCGCGCCCAGATCGATGCCGATCTCCGCATCACCCAGCTCCGGGAGTCCTGGGCTCGCGTGGCCGAGATCATCGAGGAGCGGGTGCCGGCCCACAGCCTGGGTTCGGCCGACATCCAGGCCGAGTGGATGGCCTTCCGCACGCAGCTCCAGGGCGCCTATGAAGGCCTGGCCCACGACCTGCGGGACTACGCCATCCACCTGCCCCACCTGCGGCCCACCAACTACGCCCGCAATGTCCTGCATGCCGGGGGCGCCGCGGTGTCCATCGCCATCGTGCTGACGCTCTTCCCACGCTACCCCAGCACCGTGCTGTGGGTCGCGGCGGGTGTGGCCGCCACCGGCTGGACCATGGAAACCAGCCGCCGCCACTTCCGCTTCATGGACACCTTCACCTGGTGGCTGCTGGGCAAGTGCGCGCACCCCCACGAGCGCCACCGCATCAACTCGGCCACCTGGTTCTCCACGTCGATCTTGATCCTCGCGCTCATCGGATCCCCCCTGCTGGCCACGGTCGCGCTGGCGGTGCTGGGCTTCGCCGATCCTTCGGCCGCCATCGTCGGCCGCCGCTGGGGCCGCACCAAGCTGCTGCACGGCCGCTCCCTCGAGGGCAGCCTGACCTTCGTGGTGGTCGGCTTCGTGATCGCGCTGGCGCTGCTGCTGGGCTTCTTCCCGTCCATCGGCCTGGGATCCGCCGCCGCGCTGTCCCTGGGTGCTGCGGGCCTGGGCGCCGTGGCCGAGGCCGTGGCCAAGCGCGTGGACGACAACCTCATGGTGCCCCTGGCCGCCGCGGCAGGTGCCGCCGCCATCGCCACCTTCCTGGGCATCGCCATCTGATCCCGTCGCTTCTTGTCCGGAACGTCGGGATCCTGACCGAACCCGAGTCGGCCCACGGCCACTTGGGCGGGCGACGGCGGTCGAGTGCTCGAGTCCGCATGTAGTTGCAGACCGCGTCGCGGCACCCAAAGCGCTGATACGCCTGGTAGTTCGCCTGTTGTCCTGCGCGCCCGTGGGCTCTGGCGGAGCTGACCATGCCCCCCTGCACAGATGGCGCGCAACTCTCGAAACATAACGGATCGAGCGGGGATCACGCACGAAATTCAGCGGACAGAAAGCGTCCTGCGGATCTTGGATCGTTACCCGAGGTCGGCATACCTGGGGCTCGCCACCGAACCCCCAGGAGCGCCCCATGGCCAAGCGCGTTTCCCTGGTTCCTTCGCGTACCCTGGCGGAGTTTCGGCTACTGCCCGGGCTCACCACCAGAGCCCACGCGATGGACGCCATCACCTTGCGCACCCGGCTGGCAGAACGCCCGGGCACCAGCGAGCACCTCGAGCTCAACATCCCCCTGGTGTCCGCGGCCATGCAGTCCGTCTCAGGTGAGCGCATGGGCATCGCCCTCGCCCGCGAGGGTGGGGCCGCGTTCATCTTCTGCTCGCAGTCGATCGTCTCCCAGGCCGCGATGGTCCACCAGGTCAAGAGCTTCAAGGCAGGCTTCGTCACCCCCCGCACCGTCGGGCCCGACACCACCATCACCGAGCTGCACCAGCTCTCCCGGTCCACCGGCTACTCCACCTTCCCGGTGGTGGATGCGGCCGGCAAGCTGCTGGGGCTGATCACCCGCAACGACTACGCCGTGCAGCGCCACGGCGAGCTGCTGGTCACCGCCCGCATGGTGCCCAGGTCCAAGCTGGACGTCGGTGTCGAGATCACCAACCTCAACCAGGCCAACGACCTGCTGCTGGACAGCCACCACAGCGGCCTGCCTGTGGTGGATGATCAGGATCGCCTGCAGTATCTGGTGTTCAAGAAAGACATCCGCGACGAGCGGCACCACCCCCTGCAGGTGGTGGATCAGAACAAGCGCCTGCTGTGTGTGGCGGCCATCAACACCCACGACCACGCCGAGCGGGTGCCCGCCCTGGTCCTGGCCGGGGTCGACGCCGTGGCCATCGACTCATCCGATGGCTTCTCGGTGTTCCAGCGCGACGCCATCCGCTGGATCGCGGCCAACTACCCTCACCTTCCCATCATCGGCGGCAACATCATCACGGCCGCGGGCTTCCGCTACCTGGCCGAGTCCGGCGCCAACGCCATCAAAGTGGGCATGGGCGGCGGCTCCATCTGCATCACCCAGGAGCAGAAGGGCACGGGCCGTGGCCTGGCCACCTCCATCCTCGACGTGGTGGCCGAGCGCGATCTTTTCTTCGCCGAGACAGGGCGCTACGTCCCGGTCATCGCCGACGGTGGCATCGTCACCTCCAAGGACATGGTCATCGCCATGGCCATGGGCGCCGATGTGGTCATGGCTGGCCGCTGGTTCGCCCGCATGGAAGAGTCCCCCACCACCAAGGTCAACATCGCCGGTCGGGTCATGAAGCCCTACTGGGGCGAGGGCTCTGCCAAGGCCCAGGAGTGGCGCTCAGCCCGCTACCACCAGGGCAAGTTCGTCGAGGGCGTCGAGGGCTTCGTGGACTTCGCGGGCACCCTGGCCGACAACCTGGCCCCCACCCTGGCCAAGATCACCGCCTCCATGTCTTCCTGCGGCGCGTCCTCGGTGGCCGAGCTGCACCGGGTGGCCGAGCTCGAGCTGGTCTCGGCCCTGTCCATCCGCGAGGGCAAGGTCCACGACATCCAGACCACCCCTCGCGAACACAACCTCCACTCCGACGCGTGAGGTCGCCTTGACCACCTGCATTGTGATGGGCTCCCAGTGGGGCGACGAGGGCAAGGGCAAGGTCGTCGATCTGCTCGCCCGCGGCGCTGATGTGGTGGTCCGCTTCCAAGGCGGCGCCAACGCCGGCCACACCATCTGGCACGGGCAGCGCAAGGTCGTGCTCCACCAGCTCCCCTCGGGCGTGCTCACCCCGGGCTGCCTCAACCTCGTGGGCAACGGCTCGGTGGTGGATCCCGAGCGGCTGGTGGAGGAGCTGGCCGAGCTGGCCGCTATCGGGGTGCGCCCCGGCCCTGACGCCCTGGCCGTCTCGTCCCTGGCCCACCTGGTCACCCCCATCCACAAGTGGGTCGACGGGCTGGCTGGGGGCCACATCGGCACCACGGGCCGCGGCATCGGCTTCGCCTACGCCGACAAGGCCCGCAGGGTCGGCGTCCGAGCCGGAGCGCTGCTGGACGGCACCCTCGCCACCGCCATCGCCCAGCAGCTCGAGCAACATCAGCCCTGGCTCGACGCCCACGATCCCGGCGCCGGCCCCGAGCTGCTCCGACGGATCGAGCTGTTCACCCGAGCCTGCGACCAGCTGCGACCTTTCGTGCGCGACATCCGCCCGGAGCTCCACGACGCGCTCCAGGCTGGCAGCAATGTGTTGTACGAGGGCGCCCAGGGCGCCCTTCTCGATCTGGATCACGGCACCTACCCCTTCGTCACCTCGTCCAGCACGGCCATCGGCGGGGCGCTCACGGGCACCGGGGTCTACACCCCCTTCGAACACCGCTTCGCCGTGGTCAAGGCCTACACCACCCGGGTGGGCAACGGCCCCTTCCCCACCGAGCTCCACGGCCCCATCGGCGAGGACCTCCGCGCCCGCGGCCACGAGTACGGCGCCACCACCGGCCGTCCGCGCCGCTGTGGCTGGCTCGATCTCCACCTGCTGCGCGAGGCCGCGCGCACCAGCGGCTACTCCGGCATCGCGCTCACCAAGCTCGACTGTCTGAGCGGCCTGCCCGAGCTGCGGGTGGCCACCGGCCGTGACGCCGACGGTCAGCCCGTCTACGCCACCTTACCCGGCTGGTCCGAGGACATCCTCGGGGCCCCCAGCCTCGAGGCCCTGCCCGCCAACGCCAGGGCCTACCTCGACTTCATCACCGAGCAGCTCGGTGTGCCCATCTCCATCCTCTCCACGGGTCCGGATCGCGACCAGACCCTCGTGCTGGAGGCACCATGGTAGCCAGCGACGGCAAGGATCTCGGCCAGAGCGGCCTGGACATCGATCTCGGCAACGCGTGCTCGCGCACCGCCTACGGCTGGGCCAAGCGCAGCTTCCAGAACCGCTGGAACAAGCTGGGTATGCCCTGCCTGGGCCAGGAGGGTGGGTTCTCGAACCTGATGGACTACGGCGATCTGCGCATCGCCATGTCCTCCGACGGCATCGGCACCAAGGTCGAGCTGGCCGAACGCACCGGCATCTACGACACCCTGGGCTTCGATCTGGTGGCCATGACCTGCGATGACCTGGTGGCCAACGGCATCGAGCCGGTCAACCTCAGCAACATCCTGGACGTCGACCGCCTGGACCACCGGGTGGTGGACCTGCTCATGAAGGGCCTGCACGACGCCGCCAAGCACGCCAACATCGCGGTGGTGGGCGGCGAGATCGCCGAGCTGGGCGACCGGATCGGCGGCTGGGGCACGGGCATGCACTTCAACTGGTGCGCCACGGCCGTCGGCGTCTTGCCCAAGGGCCGAGAGCCCATCGACGGCAAGGCCATCCAGCCCGGGCATGCGGTGGTCAGCCTGCGCAGCCGCGGCTTCCGCTCCAACGGCTTCTCCCTGATCCGCAAGATCATGCAGAAGCAGCACGGCCCCCAGTGGCACAAGGCCATGGCCGACGAGCGCCGCAGCTGGGGCGAGGTGCTGCTGTCGCCCTCGCTGGTCTACAGCCCGCTGGTGGTGGGCCTGGTCCGCGAGGGCTGTCCCCTGCACGGCGTGGTCCACGTCACCGGCGGCGGCCTGGCGGACAACCTCGGCCGCGTGCTCGCGGGCAACGGTCTGGGCGCCCACTTGGACGAGATCCATGAGCCACAGGCCTTCGTGCGCGCGCTGCAGACCCTGGGTGACGTGCCCGAAGAGCAAGCCTACCGCCTGTGGAACATGGGCAACGGCATGCTGCTGGTGATGCCGCCCACGGATGTCGAAGCCGCCTGCAAGTTCGCGGCCCGCAAGGGCTACATGGCCCGCCCCTGCGGCCGCATCACCGACACCCGTCACATCGTCATCGAGACTCGGGGTTGCCACCCCACCGAGCTCGTCTACGAGTAGGGAGCGCCCATGCGCCAGGCCCAACCGTCCGTCGTACAGCTGCACCTGGACCCCACCATGCCCGACGTGGCCGGGCGCCGCGTGGCCGAGGCCGCCCGCACCTGGCTCGGCCTCGAGCTGGGCCAGGTCAAGACCGTCCAGGTCTATGTCATCGACTTCCCGCTGGAGCCCTCGCAGATCCGCAGCTTCGCCTCCGAAGCCCTGCGTGATCGGGTGCTCGAGCAGGTGGTCGTGGACGAGCCATGGTCCGACGGCGCCTACCGCTCCTTCGTGCTGGTGGCCAAGCATCCAGGCGTCACCGACGACGTGGGCATCTCTGCCCAGCGCACCCTGGCCGACTGGCTCCAGCGCCCGCTGGACACCACCACCCAGCACATCTTCTCCCAGACCGTCTACCTGTTCGAGCACGCCATCCCCGAGGCGTCGCTCCGAGAGCTGGCCGAGCAGGTGCTGGGCAACCCGCTGATCAATCAGTTCCGCTTCGGCGCCTTCGACACCCTGCCCTGGGTCCATCCGGTGGTCAGCCTTCCCGCCCAGCCCGCCACCCACACCGTCAGCCTCGAACTGCCTGACGCCGATCTGCTGGCCCTGTCCCAGCGCATGGTGCTGTCCCTGGACCTCGCCGAGCTCCATGCCATCCAGGCCCACTTCCGTGACCCGGCGGTCCAGGCGCTGCGCAGCGAGCGCGGCCTGCCCGCCGACCCCACCGACTGCGAGCTCGAGGTGCTGGCTCAGACCTGGTCCGAGCACTGCAAGCACAAGGAGTTCAACGCGCTGATCACCTACCGCGACCTGGACACCGGCGAAGAGCGGCAGATCGACTCGCTGTTCAAGACCTACATCCGAGGTTCGACAGAAGCCATCCGCGCCCGCCTGCGGGCCGCCGGCAACAACTGGCTGGTCAAGATCTTCTCGGACAATGCCGGCGTGGTGCGCATCGACGACGACCGGGTCTTCGTCTGGAAGGTCGAGACCCACAACACTCCCTCGGCGCTCGATCCCTATGGCGGCGCCATCACCGGCATCCTGGGCAACAACCGGGATCCCCTGGGCACCGGGGTGGGCGGCGCCAAGCTGCTGTTCAACACCAACGTGCTGTGCTTCGGCCCCCCGGGCTACGACAAGCCCCTGCTGCCCGGCCAGCTGCACCCGGCCCGCATCATGGAGGGCGTGCGCCACGGCATCGAAGATGGCGGCAACAAGTCCGGCATCCCCACCGTCAACGGCGCCATCGTCTTCGACGACCGCTACGCCGGCAAGCCCCTGGTCTACTGCGGCACCGGCGGCGTCATGGCCAGCCACTACCTGGGCAAGCCCAGCTGGGAGAAGCCCATCGATCCCGGGGATCGTATCCTGATGGCCGGCGGTCGCGTGGGCAAGGACGGCATCCACGGCGCCACCTTCTCGAGCACCGAGGTCGACGAGAACTCTCCCCGCACTGCGGTGCAGATCGGATCGCCCATCACCCAGAAGCTGCTGTCGGACTTCATGCAGCGGGCCTGCGAGCTGGGGCTCATCAAGTGCTCCACCGACAACGGCGCGGGGGGGTTGTCATCATCGGTGGGCGAGCTGGCCACCATCAGCGGAGGCGCGGTGGTGCAGCTGGACCAGGTGCCCCTCAAGTACCCGGGCCTGATGCCCTGGGAGATCTTCGTCAGTGAGGCCCAGGAGCGTATGCAGCTGGTGGTCGAGCCCCACAAGCTCGACGCCGTCATGGAGCTCGCCGCGCTGTTCGAGGTCGAGCTCACCGACATCGGTGAGTTCACCGACTCGGGCTACCTCGAGGTGCGCTACGGCGAGCAGGTGGTGGCCTTCCTCGAGCACGAGTTCCTGCACGAGGGCGTGCCTCGCAAGCACATGGAGGCCGAGTGGGCCGCGCCCGAGCTCAGCGAGCCACAGCTGCCCCAGCCCGAAGAGCAGGGCGTGGTGCTGCTGAAGCTGCTGGGCGCCGACGACATCTGCTCCCGCGAGCGGGTCATCCGGCAGTACGACCACGAGGTCAAGGGCAAGACCATCATCAAGCCCCTGATGGGCGCCGCCGGCGTGGCCCCCCAGGACGCCGCGGTGATGCGCCTGGGCTTCGACAGCTACGACGGCGTGGCTGTCAGCTGCGGCATCCTGCCCCGCTACGGCGACATCGACGCCTACGCCATGTCGGCCGGCGCCTTCGACGAGGGCGTGCGGCAGATCGTGGCCGTGGGTGGGCAGCTGCCCGACGCGAGCGACCCCACCAACCGCTTCTGGACGGTCAACGACAACTTCTGCGTCCCCGACTCAGCCTACCACCCGGTGCACAACCCCGACGGCAAGTACAAGCTGGCTCAGCTCGTGCGCATGGCCGAGGCTCTGTACGACATGTCCACGTTCTTCGGCATCCCCATGACCTCGGGCAAGGACAGCATGAAGAACGACTTCCGCATCGAGGGCACCAAGATCTCGGTGCCGCCCACCATCCTGTACTCCATGGTGGCCAGGGTCCCCGACGTGCGTCGCTGCGTGACCGCCCAGTTCCAGTCCGCCGGCGACGTGATCTGCCTGCTGGGGCGCACCTACGACGAGCTGGGCGGCAGCCAGTACTACAAGCTGCACGGACAGCTCGGCGCCAACGTGCCCAGGGTGCGGATGGCGCAGGCCCAGGAGCTCTACGGCCTGGTCTCCTCCGCCATCCAGGAAGGCCTGGTGGCCAGCTGCCACGACCTGAGCGACGGCGGCCTGGCCGTGGCCCTGGCCGAGTGCTGCTTCGGCTCCGGCTTCGGCTGCGAGGTCGAGATCTCCGTCGAGAAGTGGGGGCTGTCTCCCACGACGCTGCTGTACTCCGAGTCCCACTCCCGCTTCGTGGCCTCGGTGCCCGCGCACAAGCTGCAGCGCTTCCTCGAGCACATGGGCGGCCACTGCCACGTGCTGGGCAGGGCCACCCTGTGGCCACACATGTGGGTCTGCAGCCAGGGTGAGCCCATCATCGATCTGTACATCGGTCACCTGCTCGAGGCCTGGCAAGGCGGCTCGGTGGGAGGTGTGGCATGACCGTGACCGTCAACGCTCTGGTGATCACCGGCTTCGGCATCAACTGCGAAGAAGAGATGGCCGCTGCTTGGCAGCTGGCGGGCGCGACGCCTCGCATCGTGCACCTCAACGAGGTGCTCAACGGCAGCGTGGATGTGCATGCCTACCAGGTCATCAGCCTGCCGGGAGGGTTCTCCTTCGGGGACGACCTGGGCTCGGGCAAGGTGCTGGCCAACAAGATTCGCTTCGCGCCCCTGCCCTCTGGGCGCACCCTGCTGGCCGAGATCCGCAGCTTCCTCGACGCAGGGGGCTTCATCATCGGCATCTGCAACGGCTTCCAGGCCCTGGTCAAGATGGGCCTGCTGCCGGGTGTGACGGACGACGGCCAGGAGGTCACCCTGACCACCAACAAGTCGGGCATCTTCGAGGACCGCTGGGTGCACTGCAAGGTCCGCGCGGGCACCCACACGCCCTTCCTGAAGGGCATCGACGTGATCCCCCTGCCGGTGCGTCACGGCGAGGGCCGCCTGCTGGTGCGGGACGCCGCGCTGCGCGCCCAGATCCAGGATCAGGGCCTGGACTGCATGGCCTACTGCACGCCTCAGGGTGAGCTCACCGGCACCTACCCGGCCAACCCCAACGGTGCGGATCTGCACTGCGCCGCGCTCACCGACCGCAGCGGCCAGGTGCTGGGCATGATGCCCCACCCCGAGGCCTTCCTGTCCTTGTACAACCACCCCGACTGGCCCGCCCTGCGCCGCCGCGATCGCGAGATCGACGAAGAGGGCGCTGGGCTGCGTATCTTCCGCAACCTGGTGGAGCACCTCCAGGCATTGGGAACACGACCATGAACGTACCCGTCCGCAGAGCACTCCTGTCGGTCTCCGACAAGGCCGGAGTCGTCGAGCTGGGCCAGGCGCTGCATGCCCTCGGCGTCGAGCTGATCTCCACCGGCGGCACCGGCGCGGCGCTGCGCGAAGCAGGGCTCCCCGTCACGGACATCCAGGCCGTGTCTGGCAACCCCGAGGCCTTCGGCGGCCGCATGAAGACCATCAGCTTCGCGGTGGAGTCGTCCCTGCTGTTCCACCGCCAGCGCGACGCGGCCGAGGCCGCAGCCCTGGGCATCAGCCCCATCGATCTGGTGGCGTGCAACCTCTACCCCTTCGAGCGCACCTGGAAGAGCGGCGCGGGCATGGACGCCCTGGTCGAGAACATCGACATCGGCGGCCCCACGATGCTGCGGGCGGCGGCCAAGAACTTCCACGCGGTCGCGGCCCTGTGCGATCCGGCCGACTATTCGGCCTTGGTCCAGGAGCTTCGAGCCAACGACGGCGCCACCTGCCTCGCCACCCGCCAGCGCCTGATGCGCAAGGTCTTCGACCACACCGCCGACTACGACGCCGCCATCGCGCAGGCCATGGCCGAGCAGGCGGGGCAGCGCAGCATCCGGCTGGCCTACGACAGCCCCGTGCCCCTGCGCTACGGCGAGAACTCCCACCAGCGAGCCGCCTTCCTGCGCCAGCGGGGGGCTCAGGCGTCCATGTACGACCTCGAGCTGCTGGGGGGCAAGGAGATGTCGTACAACAACATCATCGACACCCAGGCCGCCCTCGAGGCCGCCGCGGGGCTCGCTCCTGGCGGCGTAGCCATCATCAAGCACACCAACCCCTGCGGCCTGGCCGTGGGCCCGGACCAGCCCGCCGCCTTCGCCGCCGCCTGGGCGGGGGATCCTCTCTCCTCCTTCGGCTCGGTCATCGCCTTCAACTCCGCCCTGGGCCTCGAGGCAGCGCGCTTCCTGAACCTCCACGCCGAGTCGGTCCGCGACCGAAAGTTCGTCGAGGTGGTGGCCGCCCCCGCCTTCCAGCCCCAGGTCGTCGAGTACCTGCAGCGCAACAAGAACCTGCGCATCGTGCGCACCGACCCGCGGCAGCTGACCATGCGCGAGCAGTACCGCATCGTGCCGGGTGGGCTGCTGATCCAGGACGCCGATCTCCAGGATCTCGGCGAGCTGCAGCCGGTCACCCGCATCCAGAAGATGCTGGACATGGAGCTGCTGAGCTTCGGCGTGGCCGCGGTCCGCCAGGTCAAGTCCAACGCCATCGTGGTGGTCAGGCGTCGCGACGACGGCGTGCTCCAGCTGCTGGGCATGGGCGCGGGCCAGCCCAACCGGGTCAACTCCACCCAGCTGTCCCTCGAGCGCGCCAAGCTCAACCTCGAGCAAGAGGCCGCGCAGCTGGACACGGACTCCGCGGCCCACGTCGCCACCGAGCTCAGCCGGGCCTACCTGGTCTCCGACGCCTTCTTCCCCTTCCCAGACAACGTCGAGGTCGCCGCGGCCGCCGGCGTTCGCACCCTGTTCCAGCCCGGTGGTTCCATCCGCGACAAGTCCGTGATCCGTCGCTGCGACGAGCTGGGCCTGTCTATGGTCTTCACCGGCCTGCGCCACTTCAAGCACTAGTCACGGAGAACCCATGAGCACTCTCAACGACTTCACCATCGGCCAGCTCACCCACCTGCACCGCGGCAAGGTCCGCGAGCTCTACGCGGCTGGGCCCGACGAGCTCTTGATCATCGCCACGGATCGCCTCTCTGCCTTCGACAGCGTACTTGACACCCCCATCCCCGGTAAGGGCGCGGTGTTGTCCTCCCTGGCGGCCTGGTGGTTCGAGCACACCGCCGACATCATCCCCAACCACCTGCTGCGGGTGGTGGACCCCTCGGCCTGCCTGGTGCGCCGCTGCGAGCCCATCAAGATCGAGGTCGTGGTGCGGGGCTACCTGTGCGGCTCCATGTGGCGGCGCTACCGCGACGGTGAGCGCAGCTTCGAGGGCCACACCCTGCCCGATGGGCTCAGCGAGAACGCCCGGCTGGAACACCCCATCGTCACCCCCACCACCAAGGAGAAGGTGGATCGCCCCATCTCCCCCGCGGCCATCGTCAGCGAAGGCTGGACCACCCAGTCCCTGTACGAGCGCATGGAGCACACCGCGCTGGCCCTGTTCGAGCGGGGCACCCGCGTCCTGGGGGACAAGGGCATCATCCTGGTGGACACCAAGTACGAGTTTGGCCTGCTGGCGGGCCAGCTGGTGCTCATCGACGAGATCCACACCCCCGACTCCTCCCGCTTCTGGCCCGCGGCTTCCTGGAACGCCGATCCCGCCAACGCTGTGCAGCTCGACAAGGAGTTCGTGCGCAAGTGGTTGATGGCGAACAGGGTCGACGGCGTGGTGCCCAGGGCGCTGCCCCCCGCGGTCATCCAGGAGACCACCCAGCGCTACCGCGAGATCTACGAGCTCATCACCGGCAAGCCGGCGCCGGCCCTGCCCCGCGAGGCCACCAGCCGCCTGTACCGCAACCTGGTCAACCAAGGCGTCATCCGCGAAGGCTACGTGGTGATCCTGATGGGATCGCCCGTGGACGAGGCCCACTGCCTCAAGATCAAGACCATCGTCGAGCGCTACGACATCGCCTGTCACATGCGGGTGGTCAGCGCCCACAAGAACGGCGAGCGAATCCTCGAGATGGCCGACTTCTACAACCACGCCATCGAGCCGGGCTCCGCGGTGGCCGTGGCCGGGCTCTCCAACGGCCTGGGCGGCGCCCTGGCCGCCAACTTCGCCCTGCCTGTCACCAGCTCGCCGCCCTTCGCGGACAAGATGGACATGCTCATCAACATCAACTCCTCCTTGATGTTGCCCTCGAAGACCCCGGCGGGCACCGTGGTGCGCCCTGAGTCCGCGGCCATGCTGTCCCTTCGCAACCTCAACCTCCCCAGCCTCAAGCGGCGCTTCATCCGGGAGATCAACGAAGTCAAGGCCGACCTGATCGCCAAGGACGCCGACTTCCGGGAGCGCTAGCATGGTCCCGATCTCCCCCCTGGACGGTCGCTACGGCGAGCGCCTCGCCGCCCTCGGAGCCTACTTCTCCGAGCCCGCCTTGGTGGGAGCCCGGGTGCGGGTGGAGCTGCGCTACCTGCGCCTGCTGCACGCCCGTGGCCTGTTCCCGCCCTTGTCCAGCGCCGAGCAGGCGCGGTTCCAGGATGCCCTCGAGGACTTCCAGGACGCGGACCTTGCGCGGGTCAAGGCCATCGAGGCGGTCACTCGCCACGACGTCAAGGCGGTGGAGATCTTCCTGCGTGAGAAGCTGCAGCTGCAGCGCCCCCAGGCCATCCACTTCGGGCTCACCTCCGAGGATGTCTCCAACCTGGCCTGGTCCAGCTTGTTCCGCGGCTACCTGCACGATCATCAGCTGCCCCTGCTCGACCGGCTGCTGGCTCGGCTCGCCGACCTGGCCGAGCGCTGGCGTGACGTCCCCTTCCCCTCCCACACCCACGGCCAGCCCGCCTCCCCCACCACCGCTGGCAAGGAGCTGGCGGTCTTCGCTGGCCGCCTGCTGCGGCTGCGGCGGCAGCTGGCCGGCTTCCGCTTCCTGGGCAAGCTGGCCGGAGCCACGGGCAACTACTCCGCCATGGTGGCGGCCTTCCCCGAGCACGACTGGGTAGATCTGGCCCAGACCCTGGCGGCCGAGCTGGGCCTGGACCACAACCCCCTGACCACCCAGGTCGAAGATCACGACACCTGGGCCCGCTGGTTCGACCTCACCCGCGGCCTCAACAACGTGATCATCGACCTGAACCGCGATCTGTGGGCCTACATCAGCCGCGACCTGTACCGCCAGCGTAAGGCTCCGGGTCAGGTGGGCAGCTCCACGATGCCCCACAAGGTCAACCCCATCAACTTCGAGAACTCCGAGGGCAACCTCGAGCTCTCCAACGCGCTGCTCACCCTGCTGTCCGACAAGCTCTGCCGCTCCCGCATGCAGCGGGATCTGAGCGACAGCACCGTGCAGCGCAACGTCGGCGTGGCCATGGGCCATGCCCACCTGGCCTGGCTCGAGTGCCTGCGAGGCCTGGACCGCATCGAGCTCGACCCCGCCGCCTGCGCCCGCACCCTCGAGGCCCACCCCGAGCTGCTGGGCGAGCCCATCCAGACCATCCTGAAGGTCGAGGGCGTGCCCGACCCCTACGAGCTGCTGCGAGAACACACCCAAGGCCAGGCCGTCACCCACGCCAGCCTGATGGCCATGGTCGCGGGGCTCGACATCAGCGCTGGCGCCCGCGCCCGCATCCAGGCCCTGACCGTCGGTGGCTATGTCGGGCTGGCCCCCCAGCTTGCGGACCGCATCATCGCAGCGGTCCGCGAGGAGATCGCGCCATGAACATCGCTGTCCTCGGCTCTGGTGGCCGCGAGCATGCCCTGGCCTGGAAGCTGGCCCAGAGCCCCATGGCGGGCCAGGTCTACGTCATGCCCGGCAACGGCGGCACCGCTCCGAACGTGCCGGTCGATCCCATGGACTTCGACGCCGTGGGCCGCGCCTGTCGCGAGCGCGGCGTGGAGCTGCTGGTGGTGGGCCCCGAGGACCCCCTGGCTGCGGGCATCGCCGACCACTTCGCCGGCTCGGACATCCGCGTCTTCGGCCCCTGTGCGGCCGGCGCGCGCCTCGAGGGGTCCAAGGCCTACGCCAAGGACTTCATGCAGCGCCACGGGGTGGCCACGGCCGCCTATCGTCACTTCGTGGGGCCAGCGGCTGCCCGGGCCTATGTCGAGCAGAACGGCGGGTACTGCGTGGTGAAGTTCGACGGCCTGGCCGCGGGCAAGGGCGTGTTCGTCTGCGACGACCTGCCCCAGGCCATCGAGGCCCTGGCCGAGCTGGAGCGCCGCTACGGCGCCGACGCCTGCACCGTGGTCGAGGAGCGCCTGCTGGGCAACGAGATCTCCATCCTGGGCCTCACCGACGGCCGCGCCATCGCGCTGCTGCAGCCCTCCCAGGACCACAAGCAGCTGCTCGACGGCGATCGCGGCCCCAACACCGGCGGCATGGGCGCCTTCTGCCCGGTGCCTGCCTTCGATCTGGCCATGCTCGAGCAGGTGCGGGCCGCCGTGGTGGAGCCCACGCTGCAGGGCCTGCGGGCCGAGGGTATCGACTACCGCGGGGTGATCTACTTCGGGATCATGATGTGCGCCGACGGCCCCAAGCTGCTCGAGTACAACGTGCGGCTGGGAGACCCCGAGACCGAAGCCGTGCTGCCCGCCCTGGCCAGCGATCTGCTGGAGCTGATGCTGGCCTGCCTGGACGGCAGCGTGATGCTGTGTACCCCCCAGTTCCGGCCCGGCTACGTGGTGGATCTGGTGCTGGCGTCCGGCGGCTACCCGGGCAGCTATCCCAAGGGCATGGCGATCTCCGGCCTGGATGACACAGCCCCGGATGTGTTGGTCTTCCATGCAGGCACACGCCGGGATGCGCAAGGCCAGCTGGTCAGCTCCGGCGGTCGGGTGCTCAACGTGGTTGCCCGGGGTGACACCCTCGACGCGGCCATCGCCCGCGCCTACGCCGCGGCAGACCGCATCCACTTCGACGGGGTCACCACCCGAGGCGACATCGGCCGCCGGGAGTGGATCCGCGGATGAACAAGCAGCGCATCGCCATCCTGCTGTCGGGCCGCGGCTCGAACATGGTCGCCCTGGCCCACCAGGCCCGCGATGGCCTGCTGGCCGAGCGCGCCGAGATCGTCTTGGTGGCCTCCAACAAGCCCGAGGCCGCCGGGCTGAGCAAGGCCCGGGAGCTGGGGCTGGCCACCGCGTCCATCCCCTCCAAGGGCAAGCGCCGCGCGGAGTTCGACGCCGAGCTGCTCGCGCTGCTCGAGCCCTTCGCCCCCGACTGGATCGTGCTGGCTGGCTACATGCGGATCCTCACGCCGCAGGTGGTCCGCCGATACCCTGGGCGGATCGTCAACATCCACCCTGCCGACACCCGCGAGCACCAGGGCCTGCACGGCTACGACTGGGCCTGGGAGAGCAAGCTGCAGAGCACCAGGATCACGGTCCACCTGGTGGACGAGGGGCTGGACACAGGCCCCATCTTGGCGCAGCGAGCTGTGGACCTGCACGGATGCACGAGCCTCGAGCAGGTGGAGCAGCGCGGCCTGGCGGTCGAGCATGGCTTCTACGCCGAGGTCCTGGACACACTGTTCGAGGGCGCCGCACAGGCGCCAGGGAGCGCCTAGCATGTGCGGAATCATCGGGATCGCTGGTCAGCACGACGTCTTCCCCGAGCTGCACGCGGGCCTGCTGGCCTTGCAGCACCGGGGCCAGGACGCCGCGGGCATCGTCACCTTCAACAACACCTTCAAGATGAAGAAGGGCCTGGGGCTGGTCAGCACGGTCTTCGCCGAGCGGCATGTGCCGCGGCTGGCGGGGCCCATGGGCCTGGGCCACGTGCGCTACGCCACCCAGGGCTCCAACGAAGAGCTCGACGCCCAGCCCATGGCGGTGAACTACCCCCTCGGCGTGGCCATGGTGCACAACGGCAACGTCACCAACTTCGGGCAGCTGCGCCGCAGCCTGTACCAGGAGAACCACCGGCTGGTGCAGACCACCTGTGACGTCGAGCTCATCCTCTACGCCCTGGCCGCCGAGCTCGAGACCAAGAACCTCTCCCGCATCTCGGTGGACGAGATCTTCGAGTGTGTCGCCGCGGTGCAGCGCAAGGTGCAGGGCGCCTACTCGGTCATCGCCATGATCGCGAACGTGGGCATGGTGGCCTTCACCGACCCCCGCGGCATCCGTCCCATGGTCATGGGGCAGCGCTTCGACGACGAAGGTCCCGCCTACATCTTCGCCTCCGAGACCAACGTCTTCGACTACCTGGGCTTCGAGCGGCTGCGGGACGTGCAAGCGGGCGAGGCCGTGTTCGTGGACATGGAGCGCCAGGTCCACACCCGCATCTGCGAGCGCGCGAAGCCCGCGTTCTGCGTCTTCGAGTACATCTACTTCGCCCTCGAAGACTCCGTGCTGCACGGCCGCACCGTGGCCGGCGAGCGGGTGCGCATGTCCCGCCCCCTGGCCGCTACCTTCGCCAAGTCGGGGCTCGCGCCCGACATCGTCATCGACGTGCCCTCCTCGGCCTACTTCTTCGCCTCGGGCATGGCCGAGAGCCTCGAGGCGCCCTACCGGCGTGGGCTGGTCAAGAACCCCCACATGGGCCGTAGCTTCATCAACCCCACCCAGGAAGCCCGCGAGCGCACGGTCCGCCAGAAGCTCAACCCCATCAAGGACGTCATCGCGGGCAAGAAGATCGCCGTGGTGGACGACTCCATCGTGCGAGGCACCACCGCGCGCCACCTGGTGCGCATGCTCAAGGACGCCGGCGCGGCCGAGGTCTACTTCGTCTCGGCCTCACCCCCCTTCGTACACCCCTGCGTGTACGGCATCGACATGTCCATCAAGCGCGAGATGATCGCGGCCAACTACTCGGTCAAGCAGATCGCCCGCTACATGGGCGCTGACGCCGTGGTGTACCAGCAGCTCGAGGATCTCCAGGCCCTGTATTCGGACCTGCCCTGCTGCTTCGCCTGCTTCTCGGGCGTCTACCCCACAGAGCTGTCCGACCGCGACCTCGAGGAGCTCGAGCAGGAGAGGGTATGCTCCAAGAACAAGTAGAGACCGTCGTCATCCTGGACTACGGCGGCCAGTACACCCACCTGATCGCCAAGGCCGTGCGCGGCCTGGGGGTCTACAGCCGCATCGAGCAGCCTGAGAGCTTCCAGCCCGGCGAGCCCAACGTGGTGGGCATCATCCTGTCGGGGGGGCCCAGCTCCGTCTACGAGCCCGGCGCTCCCGCGCTGCACTTCGATCCCATGGCGGTCCAGGTGCCCATCCTGGGCCTGTGCTACGGGCACCAGCTGCTGGCGCGGGCCGTAGGTGGCGAGGTCCACGGCGAAGGCGAGGGCGAGTACGGTCTGGCCGAGGCCCACTGCACCACCGACGCCACCCTGTTCCAGGGGCTCAGCCCGGTCCAGACCGTGTGGATGAGCCACCGGGACCGGGTCACCGACCTGCCCGCTGGCTGGAAGGTGACCGCCTCGTCCCCAACCCTCGCCGTCGCCGCCTTCGAGTCCCCCGACCGCCGCATCTTCGGGCTGCAGTTCCACCCCGAGGTCAGCCACACGGTCTACGGCGAAGCCATCCTGGACAACTTCCTGTCCCGCTGCACCCAGCGTCGAGACTGGGACCCGGGCAGCTACACCGAGCTGCTGGCGCGCCAGGCCCGCGAGCAGGTGGGCGACCGCGACGTGTTCCTGCTGGTCAGCGGCGGGGTCGACTCCCTGGTCACCCTGGCCCTGCTCATCCGGGCCCTCGGGCCGGATCGGGTGCACTCCCTGCACGTGGACACCGGCTTCATGCGCCTGGGCGAGTCCTCGGAGATCATGGAGTTCCTGGCGGGGCTGGGCTTCACCAACCTGCGCCTGGCCCAGGCCGAGGCCCGCTTCCTGGGTGAGCTCGAGGGCGTAGTGGAGCCCGAGCAGAAGCGTCACATCATCGGCCGGCTGTTCGTGGACGTGGTGAACGACGAGGTCAAGGCCCTGGATCTGGGCGCCGACTGGCTGCTGGCCCAGGGCACCATCTACCCGGACAGCATCGAGTCCGGCGCTACCGACAAGGCAGCCACCATCAAGACCCACCACAACCGGGTCAGCGAGATCCAGGCGCTCATCGACGCCGGGCGAGTGGTGGAGCCCCTGCTGGATCTGTACAAGCACGAGGTGCGCGACGTGGGCCGCGAGCTGGGCTTGCCCGACCGCCTGGTGGACCGCCACCCCTTCCCCGGCCCGGCCCTGGCCATCCGCGCCCTGTGCACCGACCAGGCCTCGCCACCCGCTGGCTACGATGCCGACACGGCCGAGCTCTCGGCCATCGCCGCCCGCCACGGCATGCGCGCGGCGGTGCTGCCCGTGCGCTCGGTGGGGGTCCAGGGCGACTCCCGCACCTACGAGCACCCCGCGGCCCTGTGGTACCCCGACGACCGAGCTCCCGACTGGGCCGCCATCCAGGCCTGCGCCGCCGAGCTGGTCAACCGCTTCCGCAGCCTCAACCGGGCCGTGTTCGTACCCGGCGGGCACGATCCCCGTCCCCTCACCCTCAGGCCGAGCTTCCTCACCCGGCCAGCCATGGACCTGCTGCGCCAGGTGGATCACGTGGCCCACCAGCTCACCGTGGGCTGCCTGCAGATCTGGCAGATGCCCGTGGTGGCGCTGCCCCTGTTCGACGGCGCTGGCGATCAGGCCTTCGTCCTGCGCCCGGTGTGTTCCCGCGACGCCATGACCGCGGACTTCTACCGCATGGAGCCCGGGCTGCTGGCCCAGGTGGTGGCCGCCGTGGGCGCCATCGACGGCGCCGGGATGCTCCTGTACGACGTCACCACCAAGCCTCCAGGTACCATCGAGTGGGAGTAGGCATGCGCATCGTCAACGCGCGCTGGCTCGACCCCCAGGGGTCCTGGATCGACGGGCTGATCGACGTGGTGCAGGGCCGCCTGCGCCTGCTGCCCGGCGCCCTGGCCCAGGCGGGTCCGGGTGATCTGGACGCCGCCGGCCAGCTCATCCTGCCCGGCTTCGTCGATCCCCACGTGCACCTGCGCGAGCCCGGCCAGGCCTACAAGGAAGGCATCGCCAACGGCACCCGCGCGGCCCTGGCGGGGGGTGTCACCACCCTGCTGGACATGCCAAACAACGCGCCGCCCAGCTCCACCGCCCGGCGCCTCGACGCCAAGCGCGAGCGCTTCCGCCGCAAGAGCGCCACCCACTGGGGCCTGTTCATGCAGGCCACCCCGCGCCACAGCGACCCGGCCCTGGCGGCTCGGATCGCGCCCGGCATCTGCGGCCTCAAGGTCTACATGGCCAAGAGCTCGGCCCACCCAGGGGTCAACGATCCCGGGCAGCTCGAGGCCCTGTTCCGCGCCTGGCCCGTGGTGGCGATCCACGCCGAGGACGACACGTGTTTCTGTGAAGGCCCCTATGACATGCGTCGCATCGCCCACCACGTGCACCGCCCCCGAGGTTCCATCCGGGGCGCCCTGAGCAAGATCGAGTACGCCCTGCGCGCGCTGCCGCCTGTGGAGCGTCCTCGGGTGGTGATCCTCCACGCCGCCACCATCGACGAGGTGGCCTGGCTCACCCGCATGAAGGCCGACGGCTTCGACGTGTACGGCGAGACCTGCCCCCACTACCTGCTCTTCACTCACGAGGATCAGCTGGCCCGCGGGGGCTGGTTGAAGTGCAATCCCCCCATCCGCTCCGCCATGGACCGGGCCGCGCTGCAAGAAGGCCTGGTCAGCGGGGCCATCGACTTCCTGGCCACCGACCACGCCCCCCATGCCCCCGCCGAGAACGCCCTGCCCGACACGCCCCCCTCGGGCATCGCCGGCATCGAGTGGCTGTGGCCCCTGCTGCTGCATGCTCGCGACGCCGGCTGGGTGGGCGACGCCCAGCTCACCCGCATCGCCTGCGCGGGCGCCACCCGCTGCTACCGCATCGCCGACCGCGACGGCATCCGCGACGGCAACAGCGCTGATCTCGTGCTGGTCCAGCGCGCCCCCGACGAGCCCAAGGCCCCGGTGATCACACGCGCCGGCCTCGACCCCTTCGCCGATGTCCCCCTGGCCTGGCGCGTGCGCGCCACCCTGGTCAGCGGAGCCGTCGCCTACCTCAACGGACACTTCACCGGGGCCCGCGGCGCCCAGGAGGTCTTCACCCCATGAGCTACCAAGACGATCTGGTTCGCTTGCTCGTCGACGCAGGTGCCCTGCGCTTCGGGGAGTTCACCCTCAAGTCGGGGGCCAGCTCCCCCTTCTTCGTCAACCTGGGAGACGTGGCCACCGGCCACCAGCTCGCGGGGCTCGGCGTCATCATGGCCCAGGCCCTGGACGACCACTTCCCCCTCTGCAACCACCTGTTCGGCCCGGCCTACAAGGGCATCGTGATGGTCAGCGCCATCGCCCAGGCCGCCAGCCTCGAGCTGCACAAGGACCTGCCCTTCTTCTACGACCGCAAGGAGCGCAAGGCCCACGGCGAAGGCGGCAGCTTCGTGGGCAAGCTGCCCGTGGACGGCGACCGGGTGGTGGTCATCGACGATGTGTACAGCTCGGGAGGCACCAAGGTCGAGGCGGTCAAGATGATCGACCAGACCTTCGGCATGCGTCCCATGGGCATCCTGGTAGCCGTGGACCGACGGCCCAGGGGCGTGGCCCTCGACCCCGCCCTGCCCCCCATGGCGTCCATCGTGGACCTGCCCTTCCTGGTGGACTGGCTGGCCCGCAACGAACCGGCCCACGTGGGCTCGGTGCTGCGTTTCTACGAGGAGGGTGCATGAGCGCCAAGACCTGGAGCATCATCCCCGCCCTGGATGTCACCGAGCTGGACGCGATGGTCCGCGTGGTGCGCGCCCTGGGCGACCATCCCTTTGTGCACGGCTTCAAGCTGGGCTTCTCCATGGGGCTCACCCACGGGCTGCCCCGGGCAGTGGAGGCTATCCGCGCCCACAGCGACAAGCCGGTGATCTACGACCACCAGAAGGCCGCCACCGACATCCCCGCCACCGGCGCCCTGTTCGCGCGGGTGATGGCCCACGCCGGCATCGACGAGGTGATCCTCTTCCCCCAGGCGGGGCCTGTCACCTTGCGTGCCTGGATCGAGGCCCTGCACGAGCAAGGGCGCAAGGTGATCGTGGGCGGCGCCATGACCCACCCGGGCTACCTGGACCGCGAGGGAGGCTTCCTGCTGGATGCCGCACCCGAGCGCATGTACGGCATCGCCCGCGAAGCCGGAGTGCGCGCCTTCGTCATGCCCCTGACCAAGCCGGACGTGGCCCAGGCGGCGGCCCTCGCGGCCGGCCTCGAGCCCGACATGGAGTACTACTCCCCCGGCTACGGCAGCCAGGGGGGCGACCCGGCCAGGTTCCCCTTCTTCCAGCGCCACCACGTCATCGTAGGCCGTGCCTTGCTGGGCGCCGACGACCCGGCGGCCTGGGTGGACGCCCAGCGGGCGCTGCTGGAGGCCATCGTATGAAGCGCGATCTCATCTCCATCAACGACCTGTCCCGGGACGACATCGAGCGCTACCTGGCTCAGGCCGCTGCCATCGAGCATGTGCCTCGCCGCGAGAAGCTGGACATCCTGCGGGGCCAGATCCTGCTCGAGATGTTCTTCGAGCCCTCCACCCGCACCAAGCTGTCCTTCGAGGCAGCCATGCGACGCCTGGGCGGCGACGTGATGGGCTTCTCGGATGTCTCCACCACCTCGGTCAAGAAGGGCGAGTCCTTCCTCGACACCATCCACACCGTCGAGAACTACGCCGACATCATGGTGATCCGGCACTCCCAGGAGGGCGCCGCTCGCCTGGCCGCCGAGGCCAGCCGCCTGCCCGTGCTCAACGCGGGCGACGGCACCAACCAGCACCCCACCCAGACCTTGCTGGACATGTACACCATCCAGAAGTTCTTCGGCCGGGTGCGGGACCTCAAGATCTGCCTGGCGGGCGACCTGCGCTACTCCCGCACGGTCTACTCGCTGCTCAAGACCCTGATGATGTTCGAGGGCAACGAGTTCCTGCTCTGTTCCCCCGAGAGCCTGCGGGTGCCCGAGTACCTCAAGTACGACAGCGATGGCCGCCGCCAGTCCTTCGTCGAGACCGACGATCTGGCAGCGGCGGTGCGCAACTGCGACGTGCTCTACGTCACGCGCATCCAGAAGGAGCGCTTCGCCGACATCGTCGAGTACGAGAAGGTCAAGAACATCTTCGAGCTGGACGCCTCCATGCTCGAGGGCGCGAGGCCCCACATGAAGGTCCTCCACCCGCTGCCGCGGGTCAACGAGATCAAGCCCGACGTCGATGTCACGCCCCACGCCGGCTACTTCGAGCAGGTCGGCAACGGCATGATCATGCGACAGGCCGTCCTGATGCACCACCTGGGGGTGACGCTGTGATGGCAGCACCTCCCAGGCGCACTGTCCAACTCGCGCGGCTTGCCAGCCACACCCCTCCCGGCGCGGCCTCCCCTCGACGTGGCTCCGCCACGCCTTCACCGAGTCTACATCCGGCAGGAGCGCGCCTTTCGGCGCCGGGCTTCGTCGGTCACCACCCCTGGGAGGCGCGATGAACCCGTCCAACCAGCACCTGCTGATCCCCAAGATCGAGTCCGGCGTGGTCATCGACCACATCACCGCCGGCCACGGCCCACGGATCGTGGAGATCATCCACGCCCACCCCGGCCTCGAGAAGGCCATGGTCAGCCTGGGGCTCAACTACGGCAGCACCAAGCAGGGCCTCAAGGACATGGTCAAGGTTCACGACCATCCCCTGCCCGCCGCCGTGCTCGAGCAGATCGCGCTGGTCTCCCCCGGCGTGACCATCAAGCGCGTCGAGGGCTTCGAGGTCATCGAGCGCATCGTGCTGCAGCCGCCGCGCACCATCCTGGGCATGGGCCAGTGCCGCAACCCCAACTGCGTCACCAACACCGAAGGCGCCGTCACCACCCGCTTCGTGGCGGTGGACCCCAAGGCCCTGAAGTTCCGCTGCTGCTTCTGCGAGCGGGTGTTCAGGCTGCGTGACATGCAGTTCGTGCTGCCCCGATCGGCCTGGCGCAAGGGCTGCCCGCGGTGAGCGCGGTCTCCCTCGCCACCACCCTGGCCGGGGTCCGGCTCGAGCGGCCCTTCGTGCTGGCTTCGGGCATCCTGGGAGTCTCGGCCTCGTCCATGGCCTACGCCGTAGACCGCGGCGCTGGGGCCGTGACCACCAAGTCCGTGGCCTGGGATCCTCGCAAGGGCCACGCCAACCCCGTGGTGGCCCCCTTCGAGCATGGCCTGCTCAACGCCGTGGGCCTGTCGGGTCCCGGCGCGTCGTTCATGGCTCGTGAGATCGCAGCTTTCCGCGCCCGCTGCGACGCGCCCATCATCGCGTCGGTCTTCGGTGCCAGCCCCGAGGAGTTCGCCCGGGTCACGGTGGAGCTCGCCAAGGCCGCGCCCCACATGATCGAGGTCAACGTCAGCTGCCCCAACGTCAGCTCCGAGTTCGGCGTGCCGTTCTCGGCCGATCCCGTGGCCACCGCCGAGATCACCCGGGCCGCGGTGGAGGCCGCCGGGGGCATCCCCGTGGCCACCAAGCTGAGCTTCCACTGCCCCTCGCTGGCGGTCATGGCGCGGGCCTGTGAACAGGCTGGGGCTTCGGCCCTCACCGCCATCAACACCATCGGCCCCGGCATCGTCATCGAGCCTGGCTTCCGCAAGCCCGTGCTCACCAACACCATCGGCGGCGTGTCGGGCCCGGCCATCCTGCCCTTGGCCGTGCGTGCCGTGTGGGAGATCCGCGGCGCCTGCACGCTCCCCATCATCGGCACCGGCGGGGTAGAGACCCTGGACGGCGCCCTGCAGGTGCTCATGGCCGGGGCCTCGGCCGTGGGTGTGGGCACCGGGCTGTGGCGCCAGGGTGCCGGCTTGTTGGACGAGCTGAACCGCGCGCTCGAGGCCTGGCTGGAGCACGAAGGCTGCACATCGATCACCGAGATCATCGGGGTGGCCCGTGCGTGAGATCCCCACCATGGGCCACCGCGCCCAGCCCATCCTGCGCGTCATCCAGCACGGCCCCGACACCCGCAGCTTCGTGCTGCCCGCCCCCTTCCCGGCCTCCCAGCCCGGCCAGTTCGTCTTCGCCTGGCTGCCAGGGCTGGGCGAGAAGCCCTTCAGCATCTCCGAGCAGCACGCGGGCGAGGTGGAGCTCACGGTCAAGGCCCTGGGCCCCTTCTCCCGGGCCATGATGTCCCTGGCGCCCGGCGACAAGCTGGGCCTGCGCGGTCCCTACGGCTCGGCCTTCGACCTGTCCGGCCCCGCGGTGCTGCTGGGCGGCGGCATCGGCATCGCCCCCATCCGCTTCC
>ERZ890953.76-NODE-76-length-55934-cov-24.447861_pt1 | contig 55934 bp, 41 predicted proteins | sample MGYA00521264_ERZ890953 | MGnify/ENA primary metagenome ERZ890953 (study PRJEB32303, sample SAMEA104408629) | aquatic metagenome | biome: Brackish water; feature: Chemocline; material: water | place: Baltic Sea | collected 2014-10-26T21:54:00 | depth 200 m ...
TGATCGGCAACTGGCGCTGAAATAGTGCCGGTGAGGGCAGAGCATCCTCCTTCGTCGGGGGGACTTCGTGCCGCGCCCTCCTGGCGCGTCGCGACTCGGCGCTCCGGTCCCTCCGCCATCCATGGCTCCGCTCCCTGCGCGACGCCCCCCGACGAAGGAGGATGCTCTGCCCCCACCTCCATCGTTTCTAGGCCTGCTCCCGTTCATGGAAAAGGGACCAGCCCGGAGGCTGGTCCTTTTCTCTTGTCGCGGTGAAGGTCGGCGGCGCTACTTCACGTTCTTCTTGATCCATTCAGTCGTCACGGACTTGGGACGCTCGATGGGGGAGCCCAGAGCCCGGTTCACGACCAGCTGGGAGAGCATGCCCATGGCGCGCGATACGGAGAACAGCACCGTGTAGTAGCTGAACTCCTTCATGCCGTAGTGGTAGAGCAGTGCGCCGGAGCCGGCGTCGACGTTGGGCCAGGGGTTCTTGGCCTTGCCCTGCTCCTTCAGCACCTCGGGGACGATCTCGTAGACGTCGTTGACTGTCTTCATGATCGGATCGTTCGGGAAATGCTTCATGCCGAAGGCGCGGAACTCGACGAAGCGCGGGTCGCTCACCCGCAGCACGGCGTGTCCGTAGCCGGGAATGACCTTGCCGGCGTTGAGGGTCTCCCAGGCGGTCTTGCGGATGTCCTCGCGCGACGGCTTGCCCTTGAACTGCTTGTTGAGCTGGATGATCCAGTTCAGGCACTCCTGGTTGGCGAGGCCGTGCAGCGGGCCGGCGAGGCCGTTGAGTCCGGCCGACACGCTGTAGTAGGCGTCGCTCAGGGCCGAACCCACCAGATGGCAGGTATGGGCCGATACGTTGCCTCCCTCGTGGTCGCAGTGCAGCACGAGGTAAAGGCGCATGCAGTCGGCGAACTCGCCGCTGGGGTCCTTGATGCCGAGCATGTGGGCGTAGTTCTCGGACCAGGTCAGATTCTTCTTGGGTGCAATGCGCTTGCCCTTTTTGAAGCGCATCCGGTACACGCCTGCAGCGATGGCGGGCATGCGGCCGAGCAGATCGAGGGAGTCCTCGAGCATCGGCTTCCAGTAATCCTCCTTGGGCATGCCCTTGTCGTAGGCGGCGCGGAACTTAGATTCGCGCTCCATGGCCAGGATCGCCGTGTCGAGCATGCACATCGGGTGTGAGTCCTTGGGCATGGCCTCGAGGACCTTCCACACGTAGTTCGGGACCGCGGCGCGCGACGCCAGTTCGTCGCTCAAGGCGCGGCGGTCCTTGGCGTTGGGCAATTCTCCTGTACAGAGCAGGTAGAAGATATCTTCTGGGGTCTTGTCGGCGAGCTTGCCGATAGGGGTGCCGCGGATCAGCAGACCGACGTCGGGCGGGACTTCTGAAGTGTCGCAGATCATGGCCTTGACGCCGCGCATTCCACCATAGGCTTGCTGCACGGTTACATCGCTGATCTTCTTGTCACCGTTCTTTTTCACCAGGGCACGGGTTTCAGTACGCCACTCGGGAATCAGTTTGGCCAGTCGGTTCTGCAGCTTCGCCATGTCATTGCCTCCAGGACGTCCGCCCCCGTAACTCACGGGAAATGACCACCTTATCAGTATGGTATGACGCATCGAGGATGCGTCGGCAGCAATTGCAAATATGCAGAAAACAACGATGAAATTCAACCTCTGATCGGTTTGAGAAAAGAGCCGGCAGGCATTACCATTGACAGACGAGACCGGACCAACCTGGTGCACGATCCTCTCTGGAGGGGCCCCATGAGCAACGACGTGACACGCTGTATCGAAATTCTTTCCGACGCCATCGCTTTCGAGGAGGAGGGCATCCGCTTCTTCACCGAGCAGGCCGAAGCGACCAAGGCCGCCATCGAGAAGCGCATTTTCCTCTCGCTGGCCAAAGACGAACAGGGACATCGCGCTCATCTCATCGAGCTGCGCGACGACCTGATCCGCACCCACAACCTTGCCCCCTTGGGCCATGACGGCGCCCACGAGCACCGCACCGCCCGCGAGATCTTCGAGACGGCCCTCGACGAGGTGAAGGACCCCTACGACTACAAGCAGGAAGACCTCGAGATCCTCGAGGGCGCCATGGCCGTCGAGCGGAAGGGCTATGTCATGTACAGCAAGGCCGCCGCGGAGCTTGAAGCCCCCGAGGCCAAGAAGCTGTTCACCCACCTGGCTGAAGAAGAGCAGAGCCACTATGACCTGCTCAAGAACACCCACGACTACATGCAGGACCCCGAGGGCTGGCACGGCTACGACGAAGGGTCGATGATGGACGGTGGCTAGTCTTCACCGACTCCGCAGGATCGCAGCCTGCGACTTCTTCCGCGGCGTGATCGCCCTGGCGCCCATGGCCATGGGCGGCAACCTGCCCTACCGCCGTCTCTGCAAGGAGTTCGGGGCCGACCTCACGTGCAGTGAAATGATCCTGGCCCACAAGCTGGTCAAGGGCAGCCGTCGCGAACTGCCGCTGTTGCGCAAGCACAGTACAGAAACCCCTTTCGGCATCCAGATCGCGGGCAGCAAGCCTCCGATCATGGCTGAGGCTGCCCGGCAGGCCGTCGAAAACGGCGCTGACTATGTGGATCTGAACTTCGGCTGTCCCATCGACGTGATGGTGCGCAAGGGGATCGGCGCTGCGGCGTTGAAGCGTCCGGGGCGGCTCGTGGCGATGATCGAAGCCGTCCGCGAGGCCGTCGATGTGCCGCTGCTGGTGAAAATCCGCACCGGGTGGTCGGAGGACAAGATCAATGCCGTGGATATCGCCGTGAAGGCGGCCGCAGCGGGGGCCGACGCCCTGTCCGTCCACGGCCGCACCCGGGAGCAGCGCTACCGCCGCGACGCCGACTGGGTGGTGATCGACGAGGTGGCCCGATCTGTGGACATCCCCGTACTCGGCAACGGCGACATCCTCACGGTCTGGGACCACCAGAAGCGCCGTGCCGAAACCGCGGTCGCCGGCGTGGTGGCCGCCCGGGGAGCCTTGATCAAGCCCTGGATCTTCCGCGAACTGAAGGACGGCGAGCCCTGGCACCCCACCGTCGCCGAGCGCTGGGGTGTGCTGCGCCGCTGGTTCGAGCTGGCGACGGAGCACTTCGGCGACGACGAGCAGGGGCTCGAGCGGGTGGAGCGTTTCTTCCTCTGGCACCAGGGATTCTGGCACCGCTACCGGCCCCACACCCACCAGGACTGGCTGGCAGCCCAGCCCGGATCGCTGATCCAGCACCGCGACGACGGCCCCGGCGACGACCCGGAAGAACGCCTGCTGGCCGGCGCCGACGAAGCCGATCACCGCCTGATCTGGGCCCGGCTCCTTGACAGGGACCATCCGGGCGTCTAGTCTCGACACATCCGACATCACGGTCCGTGATCCCCCGGAAGCCGGTGCGAATCCGGCGCGGCCCCGCCACTGTATGCGGCGACGAATCCCACACAAGGCCACTGATCCGCGAGGGTCGGGAAGGCGTGGGAGGAGGATGACCCGCGAGCCAGGAGACCGATCCGGACCCCTATTGCCACCACCTTCGCGGGAGGGTTCCTGGCATGCGCGTCCGGCGCTTGTTCTCCGTTTTCATCCTCTGTTGTCAGGTCGTGCCGTGCGCGATCGTGCGTGGTGCGGAGACGTCCGTCCCGGCCGCGGCGGCGGTTGCCGACACCCTGAAGGTGATCGCGCCCCGCGGTGAGCGTCACCTGGGCGGCGTGACCACGGTCACCGTCGTGGACCTCGACCGCGACGGCGCGGGCCTAGACCTCGCCGAACTCCTCGAAGATTCTGCTGGTCTGCAGATCCGGCGCTACGGCGGGCTCGGCGCCCCGGCCATCCCATCGATCCGCGGCTCTTCTGCGACCCAGGTGACCGTGCTGATCGACGGCATCCCGTTGAGCGACGCCCTCGACGGCGTGCTCGATCTCTCCACCCTGCCACTCGACCGTTTCGTGCGCGCGGAGATCTACCGCGGCGGCCTGCCTGCCCACTTGGGGGGACCGGGTGGTGTGGGGGCCGTCAATCTCATAACCCGGGACGCCGGCGACAGCGTATCCGAGCTGCGATTGAGCGGCGGCGCGTTCGGCGAAGCGGGAGCGCGGCTGACTCTGCAGGGGCGGAGCGCCGGCTGGGAAATCCTCGCGATGCTGCACGGGCGCCGTGCCGACAACGCCTACGGATACCATGACGACAACGGCACCTTCGCCAACCCCGACGACGATTACGACGCTCACCGCCGCAACGCCTGGTTCGAAGAAGTCGGCGCCACGTTGGCCCTGCATCGCGGCCTGGCGGGGGGGCATCTTCTGCGCACCACCTTCGGCGCCTACCGACGCGATGCGGGTGTGGCTGGGCCGGCAGGCGCCGCCCCCGTCCTTGCCGCCGACAGCCGGATCGTGCGTGGGGACCTGGACCTGGACATCGCAGCGGCCGACGGCGCCTACGGTCTGCGCTTCACCGCTCGACCAGAACGTGACGAACTCCATGATCCCGACCGCGAGGTGGGCGGCGATCCCTCGGGCTCTTCCCGCGGCGACGGTGTCCATACCGGCCTGCGGGCACACGGTGCGTGGGGGTTCGATCTGCCTGCCGGCGCCGGTCATGTGACCGCCGTGCCCATCGTTGAGCAGCGCCGAGAGCATTACGTGTTCACCCGCACCGACGGCGTGGCGGAACCTCGTCGTGAGCGCACCGCGACGATGGCCGGCACAGACGTCCAGGTCGAGCTGCCCGGTCTCCATCTGGTCTTGTCGCCTTCGCTGCGTTGGCAGCGCCACGAGGACGACTTTCCGGCTCTGCCGGCTCTGCCGCATCTGCCGCCGCCCACTCTGGCGGAACCCCATGTTCACGAAGATTGGGCGCGGTCGGCGGCGGCGATCTGGGAAGCGTTGCCAGCGCAGCTCTTTCTCGAGGCCCGGGCGCACCGTTCCGCGCGGGCTCCCTCGTGGTTGGAACTCTTCGGGAACCAGGGCTTCGTGAACGGGAATCGCGAGCTTGTGCCCGAGCGCATCACCAGCCGGGAGCTGGCCATGCGTTTGCGGACGGAGGAGGGTCTCGCGGTGCGTTGGACCATGTTCCACAGCGAAATCGACCGCATGATCCTGTGGGTGACCAACTCCCAGTCGACCGTCAAAGCCGAAAACATAGGCCGCACCGTGACAGTGGGGCACGAGGTCGAACTGACGGTCGACCTACCCGGGGGGGCCTCGTGGTGGCTCAGTCTGACCCAGCAGGACGCCCGCGACCGCGGCGACGATCCGATCTATGCCGGCAAGACGCTGCCCCTGCAGCCGTCCTGGTCCCTGGCTTTGGGAGCCGCTGTTCCTTTGGGGCCGTGGACGGTGCGTGGACGCGTCGTGCGCGAAGCGTCCAACTGGCGTTTCCGCTATCACGGCGACGAAGAGGCCATGCCGTCGCGCACAGTTGTGGGCGTTGCCGCCGCCAGAGAATGGCGGGTGGGGAGTCGCGAGTGGAAACTCACCGTTGAAGGCCTGAACCTGACAGATGACGACGTGTTCGACGTGGTGGGCTATCCCCTCGCCGGCCGTTCGCTCCGTGCCTCTGTTTGCATCCGTTGAGGAGTAACGACATGGTCCGCATTCTGACGATCCTCGCCTTGCTCGCCTGTGCCGCAATCTCTTCCGCCTGGGAAGAACTGCTGGTCGTGACCACCGACTACTCCGCCTATGGCGCCGTGTCCACCGTCGGTCGCCATGCTCCGTGGACTCCCACCGCGGACATCGAAACCATCAACGCCGATGCGGTGGCTCGCTGGCACGGCGGTCTGTACTACGTGGTCAACAGGGGGGGGCCGTCCAATGTGCAGATCCTCGATCCCGCCCTGGGTCTGGACACGATCCTGCAATTCAGCGTCGGCGTGGGCCGCAATCCCCAGGACATCGCCTTCGGCGCCGACGGCCATGGTTGGATTCCCTGCTACGACGAGGCCGTGCTGCTCGAGGTAGATCCTGAGGGGGGCACGATTCTCGGCTCCTATTCCACGTCCGAGTTCGCCGACGCCGACGGGTTGCCCGAGACCTCCTGGACCATCCTCGCCGGAGACGTGCTGGGCATCGTGTGCCAGCGCCTCGACCGGAACGGCTGGTGGGGGCCGGCGGACTATTCCCAGATCCTGCTCTTCGATCTCGCAGCCCGGGCCTGGATCGACGCCGATCCCGTCTCCCCAGGCGTCCAGGGCCTGGTGCTGGCCGGCACGAATCCATCCGCCATGCCCGAACCCGTCGGCGATGGCCGCCGTGCCCGTGTGGCGTCGACCGGCTGGTTCGGACTGTTGGACGGAGGCATCGAGACCGTCGATCTGATCGCCGGCACCACCTCGGGGCTGCAGGTGACCGAAGCCCAGCTCGGCGGCGACATCATCGACTTCGTGACCGTGGCCGTTGATCGAGCCTACGCCTTGGTCAGCGATGCAGCGTTCCGTACCAACCTGGTGACCTTTGATCCGCGCGATGGATCCGCAGTGTCGACCATCGTTGCCGCGGCGGGGTACGACTACGTCGATCTGGCCTGGGACGGAGTCGACTTGGTGTATCTGTGCGACCAAACAGTCGGGGCCGCGGGCGTGCGCGTCTTTGCGGCGGCGACGGGTGTGGAGTTGACAACCGCGCCGGTGGGGGTGGGGCGGCCGCCGTTCATGGTCGTCGCTCCGGTGGATGTGACGACATCCGTGTCCCAGTTCTCGGTTCCGTTGTTGACGGTCGCGCCGCCTTTCCCGAATCCCGCCAATCCCCGGACCACCGTGGTGATGTCGGCTCCTCCGTACAGTGAGATCCGCCTGGAAGTGCTCGATGTCCGCGGCCGTCGCATCGCCGATGCCATGGTTACCGCAGACGCCGGGGGCCGTGCCGACTGGACCTGGATCGGCTGCGACGAGCATGGGCGTCCGGCGCCGTCGGCCGTGTACCATGTGCGGGCGACGTCAGGCGCGTTCCGAGCCGAAACGACGCTGACCCTCGTCCGTTGATCCAGCCGTGCGCCTCCGTTGACGATGCGCTATGGTGGTGACCAGGAGGTATCCATGAGCCGCATCTATACCCGCACCGGCGACCTGGGCGAGACCGCCCTGATCGGCGGCACCCGCGCCCCCAAGAGCGACATCCGCGTCGATCTCTACGGCACCGCCGACGAACTCAACGCCCAGCTGGGCCTGGTCGTCGCCCTGCTCGACCGTCCCGACCACGAGGACCCGACCCGGGCCGCTGCCGCGACGCGCCTGATGGCGGAGCTCACGGCCGTCCAGAGCCGGCTGTTCGATCTCGGCGCCCTTCTGGCCGATCCGGATCGCTGTGCCGGTCTCGCCCGCAGCGGCGAGGCGATCGCCGCCTTCGATCCGGCCCGGCTCGAGCATTCCATCGACCGCATGGACGACGATCTCCAGCCCCTGCGCACCTTCATCCTGCCCGGCGGCACCCCGCCGGCGGCCGTGCTCCATGTAGCGCGCACGGTGTGCCGTCGCCTGGAACGCCGGGCCGTAGAGGCCGCGACGACCATCGCTGTTCCCGCCGACGCCGTGCGCTGGCTGAATCGCTTGAGCGACTGGCTCTTCACGGCGGCGCGCTGGATCCAGCACACGTCGGGGCGTGACGACGTGCCCTGGCGTCCCGGCGAGTCCGTCGAGTGACATCTCCGGCCAACCCACGAGCCGCGTTGATGATCGTCTGCTGAAGTTGAGACCTTCGGAAGTGATTTGGTATGTGATGTTGTCAGGGATATGAAAAGGGCCTCCCCGAAGGGAGGCCCTGAATCGTTGCGAGCGACGCGTTCTTAGTCGAGCATCGAGATGGCTTCGGTCGGGCAGGCTTCGACGCAGGCCTCGCAGTCGGTGCACTCGTCGGCGTTGACGAAAGCGTGGTCACCGTCCATGGAGATGGCTTCGGTCGGGCAAGCCTCGACGCAGGCTTCGCAGGCGGTGCACTCGTCGGTGTTCACGAAAGCAGGCATGGGAGACTCCTGGGTCTTGAGTTGGTCGTCGACGCCTCAGCGTCCTCGATCGGGCGAAAATCGCCGCTCTTCCCTTTGATGTCAAATCTTGATTTTACGGTTTCGATATTGAAAGGCGAGTTCGTCTGAGCCGGCTAGAAGCTGCGCCGAACACCTCGGCAGACCCACAGGAGCACGGCTCCCGCCAGCAGGGCAATGTCGCGGAATATGAGGGACAGGCCCACGGCGTGTCCTCCTTTGGTGCTGAAGCAGCCGCAGGAGATGTCGAGATCGCGGGCCAGGGCCGAAACTATGGCGGCGACGAACATCACCAGCATGGCCGTCACCAGGGCGGAAGCGCCGCGGCGGGCGAAGCCGAGGATCATACCGAGGCCGGCCACCAGTTCCACCCAGGGGACCAGCAGGGCGAATACGTGGAGCAGATCGCCGGGAAGCAGCCGGTAATGGGAGATGGCCAGGGCGAAGTCCGCGGGGTGGAGGATCTTGTCGAACGAGGCGTAGACGAACGTGCCGCCCACCAGGAAGCGGACGATCAGTTCGAGCCAGTCGGGCAGCAGGATGCCGCGCGCGGCGGCGGAGTCGTTCATGGTGCTGCCTCCGGCTCGAGAGGTGGGCTCAGTTCGCCGCCGGCGGCGCGGAAGGAGTCAGGATCGCCGCGCATGACCTGCAGTTCGGTGTAGCCCCTTTCCTTGAGCCGTTCCAACACCGGACTCACCAGCACGAGGTTGCCGTCGCCGTAGAGGATCAGGGGGTCGTCCTGGGCCAAAAAGTCGAAAACCTCGCGCAGGTCGGCGTCGAACGTGCTTTGGCGGATCACGAAGCAGCCGGGGATCGTCTCCCGCGAGAATGCATCGTCACGCGTATCGACGAAGACGTGGATGCCGGCCTCGTACAGCGGCACGGCTTGGGCCGCTGTGATCACCGGAACACCGAGTTCGAGCTGGTAGAGTTCAAGGTCGGCCTGCAGCGGCAGCCGGGGCGTGCGGACCAGCCAGGACGCTGCGGCCAAAATAACTGCGATGCCGAGCAGCATCAGAGTTTCGCGCCAGGCGGACGAGGGAGGGAAGTGGCGGATCTTGCGCGTAGGTGCGTTCACGGTGATCCTAGATTCTCAGCAGGTATTTGATGGTCGACTCGAATACCGGGAACATGGGGTCGTCGACCGCAATCTTCAGGGTGCCCATCATACGTCCCTTGGCCTCGATCACACGCGGGTCGTCGATGGGGAGGGGCGTGCCCGCGACATAGATGTTGAGATTCCCGGTGAGTTCGTTCTTCTCGATCTTGGAGACTTCGAAGTTCGGCAGATCGATGGTGGCCGACTTGATCTTCAGATTCATCTCCTTGGGCATCTTGAGTTCGAACATGCGCTGCATGGCCTGGTCGCGCTGGACGTAGCGGAAGTTCACGTCTTCGGGGAACAGCTCCACGTCGGCGAGGATCTGGGCGGATACCTCGAGGTCGAAGGCTTCGGCCTCGGGGATGTTGGTCCGGAACGAGAGGATCTCACGGATGGTGCCCGGAGGCACGCCGTCGGCCAGCTCCACGATGATCTCTTTCTCCGAGGGCAGCCCCGACTTGGTGCCGCGGATGGTGACCTTCAGCAAGTCCTCGTTCACGCGCACCGGTTCGATTTCCACCGCCAGGTCGTCGGTGCTTTCGATCTTCACGACCCGCGGGGTCGCGTCGGCGGCGCGCAGCCGGCCGAAGCCCAGCATCTTGTTGCCCGGGGTGAAGACCAGGGGAACTTTGACGAAGGCGTTCACGTCGATTTCGAAGATCGGTTCGGCGGCGTCGTTGGAATGGATGCGCACCAGCTTGTGCTGGGTGCCCTGGAATTTCTTGCTGTTGAACGTGATGACCAGCGATGTGGATTCGCCCGGTTCGAGAGCCATCTTGTCGGGTGTGGCCACAGTGCAGCCGCACATGCTTTCGACTTCGTCGAGGATCAGGGGGGCGCCGCCCACGTTGGAGATCACGACCGTGGTGGTTCGGGCCTCTTCCTGCGGGAGGGTGCCGAAGTCGATGCTGGACGGCTCGACCTGGATGGCCGGGAAGCCGGCCCGGTCCTGGGCGGCCGCGGCGCCGGCGAGCAGGATGGTCAAAGCGAGAGCGCTCAACGGGGTGCAGATACGTTGAAGCGAGCCGTTCGTATATGTCATGGTCGGGGCTCCATGCTGGGTCTCGTGGGTTCAGACGACTGAGGTGGACGGTCGAGTCGTCCCGGTTGACGGAAGTCGCGACTGCAACAAGAAAACCCCGTCCGGGTTCCGGGACAAGTCCGGACGATCATTTCACACTTTCAGGACGGCTGGCAAGGGGGTACTGTGCCAGCGGGATCCGCACCGGAGGAGGAAGTCCGTGGGCCTGACGTCGAACACACCCCAGAATATGCGGTACGGGCGTGTCCTGAGGGGGGCGTTCCTGTTGGCGGTGACCATCCTGATCGGTACCGTCGGTTTTGTTCTGGTGGAGGACTACCCTCCCCTCGACGCCCTCTACATGACCATGATCACCATCAGCACCGTGGGGTACGGCGAGGTCCACGACCTGTCGCCGTCCGGTCAGGTGATGGTCATGGTGCTCATCATCGTCGGTCTGGGTCTGGTGACCTTCACCGTCGGCGCGTTCGCCACCCTCCTGGTGGAGGGACAGATCAAAAAGCTGTTCGGGAGGCGCATGATGCGCAGAGAACTCGATGCCATCCGCGATCACTACATCGTCTGCGGCCACGGCCGCATGGGGCAGATCGTCTGCGAAGATCTCGCCGCAGAGGGCAAGCCCCAGGTGATCATCACCCTCGACGCAGTGGAAGCAGAACAGCTCGCGGAAGCCGGCCATCTGGTCGTGGAGGGCGACGCCACCGAGGACGAGGTCCTGCTCCGGGCCGGCGTGACCCGGGCCAAGGCCCTCGTGGCCACCACCTCGCGCGACGTGGACAACCTCTACATCACACTCTCGGCCCGCGAGCTGGCTCGATCCGAGAACCCCGGTCTCTACATCCTGGCCCGCGCCGCCGAGGACAAGGCGGCCCGCAAGATCGAACGTGCCGGCGCCGACCGCGTGATATCGCCCTACCGCATCGGCGGCAGCCGTCTCGTGCAGGCCCTGCTGCGGCCCAAGGTCTACGACTACATGGAGGTGGCGACCAGCAGTCGAGGCATCGAACTGCTGGTGGAGGAGTTCGTCATTCCCGCAGAGTCGTCATTGGACGGTCTGGCCATTCGCGAATCCGACCTGCGTTCGGAATACGACGTGATCATCATCGGCGTGAACGACGTGTCGGGAAACATGGCCTTCAATCCAGGGCCCGACCATGTGATCCGGGCGGGCGACACGTTGATCCTGCTCGGGGCGAAGAGTCAGCTCCAGCGTCTGGAACGGTCTCTCGGCTCCTGATTCGCGGCACGATATTCGGCGAAACGCCCGCCGGCCCTGGCCGACGGGCGTTTTCGGTTTAGGTTGCCGGGAAAGCTCTTCGCCCGACCTGGAGGATGATCATGTCCGAACACATTCACGACTCGGTTCTTTCCCTGATCGGCGAGACTCCGCTGGTGCGTCTGCCCAAGCTGAATCAGGGCGGAGCCGAAGTCCTGGCGAAGCTCGAGTCAGCCAATCCCATGTCCAGCGTCAAGGATCGCATAGCCTTGGCCATGATCGAGACCGCGGAGCGGGACGGTCGGCTGAAACCGGGCATGAGGGTGATCGAAGCCACCAGCGGCAATACAGGCATCGGCTTGGCATTCGTCTGTGCCGCTAAAGGCTATCCCCTCACCTTGACCATGCCCGACAGCATGTCTCTCGAACGGCGGATCGTGCTGCGTGCCCTGGGCGCGGAGCTGATCCTCACACCGGCCTCAGGCGGTATGAAGGGCGCCGTCGCCGCGGCCGAAGAACTGCTGGCCGTACATGCCGAGTCGTTCTTGCCGGGACAGTTCGACAACCCTGCCAACCCGGAGGTCCATCGACGCACGACTGCGCAGGAGATCTGGCGCGACGCCGACGGTCGTGTGGACGTATTCGTGGCTGGAGTGGGGACCGGCGGCACGCTCACAGGTGTGGGGTCGGTTCTCAAGGAACGCAATCCCGCTGTGCGGATCGTGGCGGTGGAGCCGGCAGAATCGCCCGTCCTTTCGGGAGGCGCTCCCGGTCCCCACAAGATCCAGGGTATCGGTGCGGGGTTCGTTCCGGCCAACCTGGATGTGTCGCTGATCGATGAAGTCGTGACGGTGGCGGGCGAGCAGGCCATGGCCATGGCCCGTCGTGCCGCCCGAGAAGAGGGTTTGTTCGTGGGCATCAGCTCGGGAGCTGCACTGGTTGCGGCACTGGATCTCGCCGTCAGACCAGATCTGGAAGGCAAGCGGATCGTGGTCGTCATTCCGAGCTTCGGTGAACGTTATCTGTCTTCGGATCTGTTCGCACCGTACCGCGATTGAGAGGATGCCATGGACTTCGAGACCCGAAACCGATTGGCCCGTGTCGCCGAAGAGCTCGCAATCGGCTACGAGGGCGCCGGCGGCGTCAACCGCATCGGCGATACCGAGCTGCCCAGCCGCGCCCGTGTCGAATCGGTGCTCCAGCGCCTGCTGGCCCTGTCCTTTCCCGGATACTTCGGCGGGAGCATCGATGAGCGGGCCAGCGTCGAGACCTTCGTGGCCGGACATCTTGATGCTCTGTTCGTGGAGCTGTCCGGCATCGTCGCGCGCACGCTCCGCTTCTCGGCCAGTCAGGGTCTCCCGGCTCCGTGCCGCGCCGCAAGCGACGACGATCCCGATACGCTCGCGGAACGTCTGACCCTCGAGTTCCTCGACACCCTGCCCGGCACGCGAGAGCTCATCAAGACCGATGTGCAGGCCGCCTACGAAGGGGATCCGGCCGCCACGAGTCCGGTGGAAGTCGTGCTTTGCTATCCTGGCCTGCTGGCGGTGGCCGTGCATCGGCTCGCCCATCCCCTCCAGCGATTCGGTGTTCCGTTCATTCCACGCGTGATGAGCGAGTGGGCCCACGCCCGTACCGGCACCGACATCCATCCGGGCGCCGTGATCGGATCGTATTTCTTCATCGACCACGCGACGGGGGTGGTCGTGGGGGAGACAACGCACATCGGCGAGAGGGTGAAGCTGTACCAGGGCGTCACGCTGGGCGCTTTGAGTTTCCGCCGCGGCGACGACGGGGCGGTGCTTCGAGGCGGCAAGCGCCATCCCACCATCGAGGACGAAGTGACGGTCTATGCCAATGCCACCATTCTGGGTGGTGAGACCGTCATCGGTCGCGGAGCGGTGATCGGAGGCGGTTGCTGGGTCACCTCCTCGGTGGCGCCGGGAGCGAAGGTCGTGATCGATGCCCACACCAGCGGCGGGAACCGCATTTGATTCAGGGGGTTGTCCAGGGCGGGCGAATCGGGCTATTATTCCCGGTTCGAGCCAACCCCATTCTGGAGAGGATTTCATGACCTACCGTAACTCTATGTCTGCCAAGATCCTGATCATGATCCTGACCATGTCTTCCATCGCCGCCGCCGCCGCTCCCGACCACGACGATCTCGGCTGTCTCGCCGCCGCCAAGCAGCGCTTCCTCGCCGCCAAGTCTCTGGGACCCGTGGCCGCAGGCACCGCCGACTATGAAGTGCGCCACTGGCGCCTCGAGATCGACGTCGACCCCGACACCCGCACCTTCGGGGGCCGCATGACGGTCCACTTCGCACCGACGACCCTCGACGCAGCCGAGTTCGTTCTCGACTCGAGCGGTCTGGCCATCCGCGCCGTCGACCACCTGAGCGGTCCGCTGACCTATGTGCAGGCGGGCGACAGTTTGGTGATCGACCTGCCGGCGACCAAGCTCGGCTCTCAGGACAGTCTCACGGTCACCTACGAGGGCCTGATGAGCACCGATGGCGACGGCCTGAGCTGGCGAGCGTGGGAGGATACGGAGGCCATCGGTGCCAGCGTGGCCACGATGAGCCAGCCCGAGTTCTCGCGGGCCTGGTGGCCCACCAAAGATCGACCGGGCGACAAGGCGACGGCGGTCATCGTCATCACCGCCCCGGACGACTTGACCGCCGTATCCAACGGCGTGTTCATGGGCACCATGGACAACGGCGACGGCACCGCCACGACCACCTGGCGCACCGACCATCAGATCGCCACATATCTCATAGCGATCTATGTGAGCGATTACGTCGCCTTCGGCGAGGTCTGCACGGCTCCGTTGTCGGGGCCGATCGATCTCATGCATTGGGTCTATCCCCACCATGAAACGGCAGCCAGGCAGGACTTCACCCATCTCTGCGACATGATGGGCTTCATGGAGAATCTCGCCGGCCCCTATCCCTTCGCCGACGAGAAGTACGGCCATGCCGAATTCATGAACATGAACACGGGCGCCATGGAACACCAGACCGTCACCGGTTACGGCCATGGCCTGCTGTTGGGCAACAACGCCTACGACCGCATCGTGCTGCACGAACTCGCACACATGTGGTATGGGGATTCGCTGACGCCCGCGAGCTGGAAGGACATCTGGCTCAACGAAGGCTTCGCCACCTACTGCGAGACCCTGTGGTTCGAGCACCTCAACGGCCCCGACGGCCCCGACGGCTACTGGTGGCGCATGGGCCTGCTGCGCTCCGGTTTGAACTGGGAGGGACGCACCCCGATCTACGATCCCTTCCCGAACATCCTCGACCGCACCGTCTACGACAAAGGGGCCTGGGTCCTCCACATGCTGCGTGGCCGCATGAGTCTGCGCGACGGGGACGACGGCGATTTCTTCGATCTGCTCCGCGACTGGTCGGACAGCATCGCTCGCCGTGAGAGCGTGGTGACCAGCGAACAGTTCATCGCCATGGCGAGCGAATATGCGGACGAAGACCTGGCGCCTTTCCTCTGGCCCTACCTGGAGCAGAACACCGTGCCGCACCTGACCGTGCGCAGCGTCGCCGGGGACGGGCCCAACGGCCCGGGGACCCGGGCCGAAATTTCGGTGGTCGACACCGGCGGCGTAGCCTTCGACAACCTCTACCCTGTGCGCATCGTCACCGAGGCAGGCGAGGAGTGGCGCACCCTCCGCGTGACGGGGGTGAACGCTTCGGGGCACTTCGACTTCCTTTCTTCTGTTGAGACGGTGGAGCTCGACCCCAAGGGCTGGCTGGCCTGGAGTGCGAACCCCGTTCCCAACGCAACCCTGCGCATCGTCTCGACAGGGCCGAACCCCAGCGCCGGCGATGTCGTGGTGACCTTCCACCTCGAAGCCACGGCGGACGTCTCGCTCGAGGTCTACGATCTGCGGGGCCGCCTGCTGAACGTCCTGGATGCGGGCACGGTAACGGGCTCGCTCATCGACGACGTCGATATCACCTGGAACGGTCACGACGACGCCGGTCGTCCCATGCCCTCGGGCCTGTACTGGTTCCGGCTCCGCGCCGGCGAGCATACGGCCCTGAGCCGGGCGACCATCATCCATTGACCGAGCCGGTCGGAGTGCGTGTCATGAAACGGATCCTTATCGCGGCGTTCTTGGTCCTGGCGGCGGCTCCCGTTGCCTTCGCACAGCAGCGCCCGACTTCACCACGGGCCCTGCCCCATGTCCTGCTGATCGGGATCGATACCCTGCGCGGTGATCACTTGGCCTGCTCCGGCAACGATTGGATCCGCACTCCCAACATCGACGCCCTGGCCGCCGACGGTGTCCTGTTCACACGCTGCTTCAGCACAGCACCGTGGACTCTGCCATCGTTTGCATCGATCTTCACCGGCAAGACACCCTACCATCACGGAGCGGTAGGTTTCGACTACCAGCGCCTGGACGATGACAACTATACCCTGACGGAGTTCTTCGACATCGCAGGATACCGGACCAACGGATTTGTCTCGATCAACTACCTGACACCCGAATTCGGCATGGGGCAGGGTTTTAACGGGGACGCGCCTCAGGGACTCGATCCGGACCTCGACCGGGCCAGCCGCATTACCTGGCTCGGCCTCGAGACACTGCGCACGCACGATTTGAATCAGCCCCTTTTCATGTTCCTCCATTACTTCGACGTACATGCTCCCTACACCCCCCCGGCCCCCTACGCCGGCATGTATTACCATGGTGACGAGATGGCGCCGGGCGAGCCCGTCCTCGACTTCCTCCGCTCCGACGCCAACCCCGCCCGCAACCGCAACAGCGGCATGTACGACTGGCTCGAGGGCATCACCGACCTGGAATTCGGCGTGAAGGAGTACGCCGCCGGCGTGACTTTCGTGGATGACCATGTCGGTCAGCTCATGACCCATCTGAAGGACGAGGGTCTGTATGACGGCATGCTGATCGTGCTTGTCAGCGACCATGGCGAGCATCTCGGCGATCACGGCTACTGGTTCACCCACGCCGAGCCCTACCAGGAATGTCTCCATGTGCCCTTGCTGATCAAATTTCCCAAGGGCAGTTTCGCCGGCACGGTGGTCGAGGCGCCGATCTCGACCATGGACCTGATGCCGACCATGCTCGAAACGGTCGGCATCCGCCCGCCCGAGATGGACGGACGCAGCCTGTTGCCCTTGTGCGCGGGCCAGGCCGGTTCGGTGGGGTCGTTGCTGGTGGCCGAGCAGGGCGGCAGTGTGGAGGGATTCTCCAAGGCGCTGATCGACTGGCCCTGGAAGCTGATGTATGCCCGCACCCAGGGCATCGAGACCTACCGGCTGTTCGATCTCCATGCCGATCCGGGCGAAACAGAGAACCTCGCGACCGTACACGAAGCCAAAGCCAGGAGTATGCGGCTGCGGATGTGGCGGATCTTCGACCCCGAGAGCCCCTTGGTGGAGGGGCGGGGGGCGATTCCGGCGGATGTGGATGAGGAGACCAGGAAGAGGTTGGAGGCTCTGGGATACTGAGATGTCCCTGTTATCGATGCGAATGATCCAACTGTGCCCCCAGCCGGTGAAAAGCCCCTGTCATTCCGTGCCCTTTTCAGGCATGATGCCCCACGGTTCCGAAGCCGCCGACACCCCTTACGATCACCAGGGGAGGCCCCCATGCCGTCCATCCGCCTCCGTATCAACGGCCGCGTCCACGACCTGGACGTCCCCGCCGAAAAACCCCTGCTCTGGATCCTGCGCGACGACCTCGGCCTGAAGGGCACGAAGTACGGCTGCGGCATCGCCGAGTGCGGCGCCTGCACCGTGCTGGTGGGCGACGAGGCCGTGCGGTCCTGCGCGACTCTCGCCGCCGACGTCGGCGACGCCGAAATCACGACCATCGAGGGCCTCGGCGGCGACCACCCCCTGCAACGGGCCTGGATCGAGGACGAGGTCCCCCAGTGCGGCTATTGCCAGCCGGGCCAGATTCTCCAGGCGGCTGCTCTGCTGCGCGGGAATCCCCACCCGACCGACGCCGACATCGATCGCGCCATGGACGGCAATCTATGCCGCTGCGGCACCTACCAGCGCATCAAGCGGGCCATCCGCAAGACGGCTGGAGGTGGGCGATGAAAGCCGATGTCGCGATCACGACCGTCAACCTCAGCCGACGCCGTTTCGTGAGGAATTCGACGCTCTTGTCCGGTGGCTTGGTTCTGGGTTCCGTACTGCCGTGGGAGAAACTCGTCGCTGCGGCCGGTGCCGCCGAAGATCTCGAACCCAACGCTCTGATCGCCGTCCGCACCGACGGCCGCGTCGTCATGCAGTTCACCTGGAACGAGCTGGGCCAGGGGGCGCTGACCAGTCTCGCGGCGGTGGTGGCCGAGGAACTGTGCGTCACACGGGACGATGTCGATGTCGAAAGCCCGATCTGGGAGCCGAAGTACGGCTACAACGCCACCGGCGGCAGCCAGAGCATGCGCAACAGCTGGGACCCCCTGCGCAAGGCCGCGGCCGCGGCGCGCGTGATGCTCGTGGCTGCGGGAGCTGCACACTTGGGCGCTGCTCCAGGCGACTGCAAAGCCGAAGACGGTCACGTGGTAGGCCCTGGCGGCAGGCGCGTGCCCTACGTCGATCTGATCTCCGCCGCCTCGGTTCTCGAGGTGCCCGCCGACCCGCCGCTGATTCCCCGCTCCGAGCATCGCATCGTCGGGACTCGATATCCTCGCCGGGACACCCCGTCCAAGGTGCGCGGCGAACCTGTGTTCGCCTCCGACATCACGAAGCCCGGACTGCTGCGTGCCGCGATCCGCCGCAGTCCCGTACCGGGTGGGAAGCTCCGTTCGGTCGATGATGCCGCGGCCCGGGCGATCCCCGGCGTACGCGACGTGATCACCGTCGGCGACCGCGTCGTCGTGCTGGCCGCCGACACCTGGACGGCCCTGCGCGGACGTGAAGTCCTCCGTATCGAATGGGACGATGGCGAATATGCCGCCATGAACTCAGCTGATACCTGGGCGGCCATGAAGGCCCGCAGCGCCGAGCCGGGCTATGTTCTGCGCAACAACGGCGATGTGACGACGGCTCTGGCTGGTGCTGCTCGAGTCGTCCGCGCCGAATACCGCGCCCCGATGATCGCCCACGCAGCCATGGAGCCGTCCACCTGTACGGCCCACGTCCACGACGGTGTCTGCGACCTCGAGGTACCGACCCAGATGCCGGCGTCGGTCCACCGCGGCGTCGCCGAAGCCCTCGGCATCCACGACATCCGCGTGAGCTCGACCTGGGTGGGCAGCGCCTTCGGCCGTCGCCTGTTTCCGGACCATGCGGTCGATGCGGCCCTGGTCTCGCAGGCCGTCGGCGGCCCGGTCCAGGTGGTCTGGACCCGCGAAGACGAGATGCGCCACGACTTCTATCGCCCCTGCAGCCTGCATCTGCTGGCAGGTGGCCTCGACGTCGACGGCCGTGTCGTCGCCCTCGATCATACGGTGGTGGCCTCGCCCATCGGTGCCCGTGATCCTGGCGCCGCTGCTGCGCGGGCCGACGAGGGCGTGATGCGGGGCGTCTCGAACAGCCCCTATGCTCCTTCGTCCTACCGCGCCACCCACGCACCGATGCTCACGGGGATGCCCCTCGGCTACTGGCGCGGCGTGTTCGACGTGCAGAACGCCTTCGTGCAGGAGAGTTTTCTGGACGAGCTGTCCCAGGCGGGAGGCGTCGATCCCGTCGAACTGCGCCTGGCCATGCTGGCGCCCGATGCCCGGCTGCGCCGCGTGGTCGAGGAAGCCGCCGTCCGCAGCGGCTGGCCGCATGCGTCCGGTCCCGGCCGCACCGTGGGCTTCGCCTGCCACGAGTGCTTCGGCAGCGTGGGGGCGCAGGTGGCCGAGGTCTCCCTCGACGGCGACCGTCCCGTCATGCACCGCATCGTCAGCGTGATCGAGTGTGGGCCGGCGGTGAACCCGGACGCCGTGCGGGCGCAGATGGAAGGGGGAGCGGCCATGGCGCTCTCGACGGTCCTGCGCGAGAGGATCACCTGGAAGGACGGTCGGGTGGAGCAGGGGAACTTCGACGACTACCGAATCCTGCGCTGCGGCGAGATGCCGGAGATCGAGACGCATATCCTCAAGAGCGACCGCCCCATCGGCGGCGTGGGGGAGCCTGTGGTGCCGCCCACGGCGCCGGCGGTTTGCAACGCGCTGTCCCGGGCCCGGGGGGCGCGGATCAGGGAACTGCCTCTGGGCTGATCAGCGGCCGAAGAACGTGCGCACAGGCCTGACGGCGCAGAGAACGCCGAGCAGGATGAACCACCAGACCGCGACGTCCATGATCTGTGGGAACGCCTTGGCGATGATCAACGCGACGAACATCGCCGCAGCCTGGGCCAGCTTGGTGTCCAGGATCCCGAGTCGTCGTGCGCGCTCATCGAAAAACGTCCATAGCTTCATGTTCTACCGCTTCTGTTGAGTTATCGCGATCCAGATTACCACGCCGCAATCACTCGGAATTCATCAGCGTCTTGAAATATCCTGGGACCTTCGCTTCGAAGGTCATGTCCTGATGGGAAAAAGGGTGGGCGATGGTGAGGGAGAACGCATGGAGCGCCAGCCTCTTGATCCCCATGCCCTTCCTGCCGTACGCATTGTCACCGGCGACCGGGCAGCCGCGCTCGGCCATGTGCACCCGGATCTGATTCTTCCGGCCCGTCAAGAGGTCGATTTCGAGCAGGCTGAATTTATTGGACTCCCTGACGACCTTGTACCCGGTCATGGCGAGCTTGCCGCGCTCGGCATCGTCGACGGAGTACATCTTATGAACGCTATTTTCTGCGAGATAGGAAGTGATGACGCCTTCCTTCGCCGCGAAAGTCCCGTGGACGACGGCGTAGTACTGCTTGCTGAAGCTCTGCCATTGATCCTGAAGGTAATGCTTGGCCTGTTCCGTCTTGGCGAAGACCAAGACGCCGGAGGTGTCGCGGTCCAGGCGGTGTACGATGAAGATCCGGTTGCGGGATTTCGGAATTCCTCGGCGCACGTAATCGGTAAGTATGTAATACGCGGTGTTTTCCCTGACCTTATCAGTGCTCACGGTCAGCAGACCGCTCACCTTGTCCACGACCAGGATGTCGCGGTCCTCATAGAGGATGGTCACGCCCTTGGGCTGGAATTTTTTTGGCGGGCCACGGAACTGCCTCTGACGTTCATCCATTCCGCCTACTTCCATTGCCCCGACATGAAGGCCTCGACTTCGGGGATTCCGCCTTGCAAGACGAGGTACCCGTTGTGCGGCTCCCGCTCGGTGATGTCGCGGCTGATGGGGGTCAGCATGATCCGCTTCACCTCGTCCAGGTCCGATGTCTGGCCCAGCGCCCAGCCCAGCTTCACATAGGCCACCTCGGGCAGCATGTTCGCCGCCGGAGTCACTCCCAGCTCCATGATCTCACGGCCGGTTTCGTACACGAACATCTGCACGAAGCCCCACAGCGTCTGCACGGTCATGTACATGGCCACACCCGCAGCGTGGGCGCGGTCGAGGGCAGCATAGAGAGGCCGGTTGACATGGCCCAGGCCTGTGCCGGCGATCACGATGCCCCTGTAGCCGTTGTCCACCAGGGAATCGACGATGTCTGGTTTCATGCCCGGGTAGTAGTAGACCAGCGATACGCGGTCGTCGAACACGGCGTTGATCTTCACGTCGGTGTCGTCGCGGCGGGGATTGTAGTCGTCCTTGAACGGCGTCACGCCCGCGACGTCGACCATCCCGAGGGGGATGTCGCTCAGGGTGCGGAACGTGGAGCGGTACGACGAATGCATCTTGCGCACGCGGGTGCCCTGGTGCAGCAGACCATACTGATCGCTGGTGGGGCCGAACATGCAGACCATGACCTCGGCCATGTCGCTGGTCGCCGCGGTGCGCGTGGCGTTGATCAGGTTGATCGCGGCGTCGCTGGAAGGGCGGTCGCTCGAACGCTGGCTGCCGACCATCACGATGGGCACAGGCGAGTCCTGCACCATGAACGACAGGGCGGCCGCGGTGTGATGCATGGTGTCGGTGCCGTGGCCCACCACGATGCCGTCGACGCCCTTGGCGATCTCCTTGCCGATGGCCTCGGCCAGGCCGATCCACTGCTCGTGGCCCATGTTCTCGCTGAATACGCCGTAGAGTTTCTCGGTCTCGAGGTTGCAGATGTCCGCCAGTTCGGGCACCGAGCCGTAGAGCTCACCGGGTGAGAAGGCCGGAATCACCGCGCCGGTGCGGTAGTCCAGCCGCGAGGCGATCGTGCCGCCCGTGCCCAGCAGCTTCACGCGGGGCAGGCCTTCGGTGAAGGGAAACTCCTTCTCCGGGATCTTGTAGTTGGCGACCTTGCGCCCGTGGATCGTGATGGCTTCGATGCCGCCGACGTGCAGCCCCACGTTGTAGCCCGTGATCATCTTGAGCACGATGTGTTCGGGGTCGGCCATCTCGTTGCGCGGCAGGATCAGCCCGGCGAACTCGCCCTTGGTCGTCGCCACGGTCACATCGCTCCAGACCATGGCTTCGTACTCCTGGAGCTTGGCCAGGGCGGGTCCGCGATAGCCATCGTAGCCGTTCTCGCCGCTCATGCCGACACCTCCTCGGTCCAACGGGCCAGGGTCGCGCCGGGCACCAGGCCCCGCAGCTCCTTCATCACGGGGCGCAGCGCGGCGCGGGGACGCCGGGCGTCGGCGGGCAGGTCGGCCGGCAGGTCCGCAACGATTGTCTCGAACCGTATCCGCGCCTCGTCCGCGGGCAACGGCGACGGCAGCGGTTCGTCGCCGATCACCACCGCATCGACCAGCAGATCGCCGGCCGCCAGGCGGTCGATCGTCGCGTCCCACCACTCGCCGGCGGCGACTTCGTTCAGGGGCCGGGGGGCGTCGCGGTCGAGCAGCAGCGAGGCGAGGCCGGTGGGGATCAGCGAACCGCCGGGCTTCAGACGCGGCAGCAGTCGCGCGAAGAGGTTCCAGGCCTGATGCTTGACGAGGCGGCGGGCAAGGTCCTCGCCCACGCCGGCTTCCCGCATCATGGCCATGCGCTCCCATGGACGCAACGGCATGCAGGCACGCAGTTCGGTGGTACGGGCATTGTCGATCACGATGGGCGGCAGGTCCGTATCGGGATACATACGGCTGGCTCCGGGCAGGATGCGCTCGAAGCCGTTGGTGCCGTCGGGCAGCGACTGGCGGGTCTCTTCGGGAACGCCGGCCACGGCGTCGCGGGCGCGGATCAGAATCTCCTGCACCGCGGTCTTCACGTCGCGTTCGTCACCCCAGACCACCATGACCGGCGTGCCGTGGTCGACGCCGCAGACCTTTTCGATCTTCTCCCATTCGAAGCCCGACAGTGTCTCTGTCTCACTTGTGGAACAGATGATGTTGGGCAGCAAGTCGATGCAGGCCACAACCCGCACACGATCCGAGAACTCCTTCAAGAACCGAGTGTGGGGCTGGGTCGGCGTGTTGATCAGGCCCTCGAATCCAGCCAGGGGCACGGCGGCGACGCGGGCGCCCTGGCTCACGTGCTTCTGCATGTAGCGCCAGTCGGTGCCATGGACGATCTGGGTCACGTCCTGGGATGCGTCGACGATGGACTCGACCGTTACGCCGCGCCCATGAAGCACCTCACGGATCGCCAGCAGGCTGCGCTGGCGCAGAGCCTCGTTGTGGACCAGCCGGGGAATGGCCTTGATGCTAGAGACGCCCTTGATCTCGATGCGCGTACCGCCGCGGATGCTCACATTCACGTCTTCACGGCCGGCGCCCACACCGGTGCGCACCAGTCCCGACGCTCGCGCCAAACGGCGCAACGCCTCACAGACGCTCGCCGCTTCTTCGGGAGTGTGCATGTCGGGTTCGGTGACCGTCTCGATGAGCGGCATGCCCAGGCGGTCTGTGCGGTACACCCGCAGATGTCCCTTGTCGGCGACTTCACGGCAGCTGTCCTCTTCGATCGACAGTTGGCGGATACCGATGGTGCGGCCCTCGTGAGGAATCGAACCGTGCACACCGATGATGGCCGTACGCTGAAAGCCGGTGGGAATGCTGCCGTCGAGGTACTGCTTGCGCGCGATGTGGAGTTCGTCCACGAGCTGCAGATCGAGCATCATGGATACGACGATGGCGCGTTCGAGAGCCACGGGATCCATTTCAAACGGGGGGGCGTCATCCATTTCGTATGTACACACCGACTCGTTCTTCAGCAGATAGTGGATTTCCTTACGGGTCTTGAACTCCATCAGGGCGGTGCCGTCGTAATCGCCCATCTCCGACAGGGTGGGACGCATATGGCGCAGGATCTCGACGTCGTGACCTTCGGCGTGGAACAGGCCGGCAGGGCAACGGCAGAAGAGCTTGCGCCGGGTCTGGAGCTGTTGGTGGACCTCGAGGCCGACCATCAGGCCGAGAGCTTCGTATTCGGCTGGGGTCCAAGTCCCGTACACGGGCAGCGGATTACCCTGCAGAGGGTCGTAGGAGACATCGAGGGTCATGAATCGTCCCGTCCGGAGTTTGGGAAGCATCCCATGGTGGCTAGCAGCGGTTGAAATATAGATGGGGGCGGGGAGGGGGTCCAACACGCAATTCCATAACGATCAACGAGATTCGAAATTTATGAAGATGAAGGGGGGTTGACGTATCAGAACGATCCGGTTTACATTCTCTCTGTCAAACGAATAACACATTCGGCCGATTGCCAACAACCCAGCAGCTTCAACACCAGACCCGCCCGGAGGCCCAGGTGACGATTATTAGCAAACAGGGCAAGAAATTCCGCGTGCCAGACGCTACGATCCATCGGTTGCCCCTTTATTTGGATAAGTTGATTCTTTTACAACAGGCCGGGGTCAAGGAAGTCTCTTCGCGACAGCTCGCCACGTCGTTGGACATCAAAGCAAGCCAGCTGCGACATGACTTTCATTATTTCGGCGGGTTCAGCAAGCCGGGCCGTCCCTATCTCGTCGATCTGCTCGTTCCTGCTCTTGAGGAGATCATCGGCATCGACGTGCCTTTGCCCATGGTCATCATCGGCGCCGGACATCTCGGTCAGGCCATCGCCAACTACAAGAACTTCGAGCGACAGGGATTTCCGGTCCTCGGCATATTCGACGTGGATCCCAGGCTCGTCGGTTTGGAGATCCGCGGCATTCCCATCCGTCCCCAATCAGAGATGGAATCGTTCGTCAGGGAAAACCAAGTGCGCCTTGCGGTGCTGACGGTTCCGGTGCAGGCAGTTCAGGAAGTGGCGAACAAGCTCATGGCTTGCGGCGTGGTGGGATTCTGGAATTTCTCGCCTACCGATATCAAGGTTCCGGGGACTGTTATTGTGCGTAATGAGAGGCTTGCGGTGGGTTTGATGTGCTTGAGTTTCAAGACCAAGCGCCTCGGAAACCTAGAGTTGTCCCCTTGAAATTGTGTTTGGTCGTTTTGTTGCGACATGGCGGCCATGCATACAACCAAAATGGGCTGGCAACCCCCACACTGCCCCAACCATAACTGTAAGTACCACAACGGCATCCACGACCAGTGGCCCTATCGCAAGCACGGTTTCTACCAACGACGTATTTCACCATTCCGTATCCAACGGTTTACATGCCGCTGTTGTGGCAGAGCCTTCAGTTCCCAGACCTTCTCCACTACCTATTGGCTCAAGCGTCCCGATGTCCTCAAGGCTCTGATGATGAAGACCGTTGGCGGTATGGCCAACTGTCAGATCGCGCGGGATATCCGTGCCGCCCCGTCCACTATCGACCGCCAGCTCTCACGCCTAGGGCGCCACTGTATGCTCTTTCACAAACAGATTCTCAAAGGGGTTGCTCCACCCACCGAGATCGCCATCGACGGGTTCGAATCCTTCGAGCTCAGCCAGTACTACCCATTCCACTTCCACATCGCCGTCGAACCCGACAGCAGCTTTTTCAACCACTTCACCGACAGTGAGTTGAGGAGGAAAGGGCGGATGACTGAGGGCCAAAGAAAGAGGAGGACACTGCTTGAAAAAAGGTATGGCAGGCCAGATCCGAAGTCGGTTGAGATGGATGTGGGCGAGTTGTTGGCGACGGTTCTCGATGGAGTGCAGAAGATAACGCTCCGCAGTGATCTTCATAAAGCGTACCCGCGAGCGATCCGAAGGTTGGATTGTGAAGTGGATCACCTAACCGTTTCGTCAAAAGCCCCCCGCGATCGGAACAACTTGTTGTGGGAGATCAACCGGGCTGACCGGATGATTCGGCATAGTCAGGCGGGGCATATGCGGGAAACGCTGGCCTGGCCGAAGCGTCGGCAGCGGGCGGCGGAACGGTTGGCCGTTTTCGTTGTGTGGTGGAACTATGTGCGGACGCGTTGGGCAAAACGGTGCTGGGAAAGTCCGGGGATGATCAAGGGGGTCGTGTCGAGGCTCTTGTCGGTCGAGCAAATATTGGAAGCCAGGATCTTCAGGACTCGAATCGAGTTGTCGGAACGTTGGGGGCGATACTATGAGGCGGATGTTGATACAAGGGCATTGCCGATCCAAAAGAGCCATACCTTGAAATTTGCATATTAGAATGGTATCGAATGCCTAAGTAATCGTGATGTTGTGAGACACAATTTTAAGGGGACAACCTACTACCAACGAATGAGGTTGGCGCCCCAGGTGAACCCCGACCCAAAAGCCACAAGCACCACCAGATCCCCCCGCACAAGCCGCCCCTCCCTCACCGCTTCGCTCAAAGCGATGGGAATCGACGCCGCGGTAGTGTTCCCATAGCGTTGGATGTTGCTGAACACCTGCTCGGGTCGCAGCTCGAAGCGCTTGGCCACCGCTTCGGTGATGCGCAGATTGGCCTGGTGGGGTATCACCAACTTGATTTCATCGCGGGTGACGCCGGCCTTTTCGAGGACTTCGTCGATGGCCTGGCAGAAACGAATGACCGCGTGTTTGAACACGGCGCGGCCGTTCATCAGAGGGAAGTGGCGTCCTTCGGCCATGAGTTCCGGCGTGATGCGTCCCGGCAGGCAGCCGGCGGGGAGTTCGCACCATAGCTCCCGGGCGTTCTCGCCCTGGCTGTGCAGGGACGAGGCCAGGACGTCGCTTGTCGAACCGGACTCGGGATCGACGGCCTGGAGGATGGCCGCTCCGGCGCCGTCGCCGAACAGCACGGAGATATCCCGTCCGCGGTCGCTCAAGTCGAGCGACGAGGATTGCAGCTCGGCTCCCACCACCAACACCGTCCGGTACAGTCCCGACTTGATGTACGCAGCCGCGGTGGCCACGCCGTATACGAAGCCGGTGCACTGGTTGCGGATGTCCAGGGCGCCGATGGTGTCCACGCCCAGGCTCTTCTGCAGCAGCACGCCGTTGCCGGGGAAGAAGTGATCCGGGTTGATGGTCGCGAACACGATCATGTCCAGCTCGGAGGCTTCGATGCCGGCGTCGTCGATGGCCATGCGGGCAGCCGCGTGGGCCATGTCGTCGGTCGTGGTGCCGGGGGTGACCCAGCGCCGCTCGGAAATGCCGCTGCGCTCACGAATCCATTCGTCGGACGTATCCATCCACTGCTTCAGTTCCTCGTTGGTCACCACACGTTCGGGAACGTGATGACCGGTGCCGATGATGGCGACGTTCGTCATGTCGGTGCTCTTTCTCCGCTCAGCGGTGCGTGATGAAGGTGTCGGTGCCCAGGGCGTCGCGGTGTTTCAGGGCATAGGCCGTGGCCTCGGCCCGCGTTTCGAAATATCCGATCCAGACCTTGTACGAGGTGCCGCCGTTTGTGGACGGTTTGCTCACGACCTCGCTGCGGAATCCCTTGCCGGACAGGTCGTCGGCGGCCCTGGCGGCGTTGTCCCGGGTGCCGAACGCGCCCATCTGCACAGCCCATTTGCCCTGGGTGGTGGGGTCGCCCGGGACGATCGAGCCCTGCTGCCGGACCTCGGCTGGGGCAGTGCCTCCTGTCGTGGGACTGTCGGGCTCGGCTAGGTCGGTCGCCGTGCCGCTGCGGACATCGGCTTCCTGGCGCAGGGATGCTCGTGTTCCTTCAGGGGTTGCTTCGCCGTGCTCGGGCGATTCCGGTACGACCTGCTGCAGCTCCTGGTCAAGATCGACATCGCTGCTGCGCGGTGAGGCTGTGACGGCTGCGGCGTTGGAGTCGGGCAGGGTGACCACGGACATGAGGTCGCCGTCTTCGTCCATGCCGCCGCCGCGAGGCCAGAAGATGAAGAGCGCTCCGATCACGATGAGCGCACCGGCGCCGATCATGATGCGCGACATGCCTCCTCCTCCTCCTCCTCCTCCTGAGCGCCGCGTCGCGGTGACCGGGGGGGATTCCTCGTCGCCGGCAGTCGTGTCCGGCTCGGGAGCCGGGGGAGCGGTAGCCGCGGCGACGGGTTCGTCGACATCTTCGTCGTCGGGATCGGGTGGTGATGCAGCAGCGATGGGTGTTGTGATCAGGTCTTCAGGGAGGTCTTCATCTTCCATTTCGTCGTCCTCGTCATTTTCTGCGAGGGGAAAGGCGTCGTACTCGTCGGTCTCTTCAGGAGCGTCGTCGATATCGTCGTCGTCGTCCTCGCGGTTCAGGAATTCGATGTCGTCGCCATCGTCAGGGTCGCGGCCTTTGCGTTCTTCATCGCTCATCTGAAACACCTCCGTGATCGACGGGACGGTTCGGCACCAGCAGGCTGCCGATTACCGTCGCCGTCAGGGACAAGACGAAACCGGGGATCATCTCATACAGTTGCGATTTGAGGACCGGCACGTTGTACCAGATCAGCACGGTCAGCGTTCCAACCACCAGTCCCGCCAGCACGCCGGCCCGGCTCGTGCGACGCCACCAAAGAGACAGCAGCAGCGGTGGACCGAAGGCGGCACCTAGACCAGCCCAAGCGTAGAGTACAAGAGAGTACACGAGGCTGTCGGCACGCCAGGCAAGAACGAATGCAACAGCGCCCACCGCCAGGGTCGCCCAACGGCCGATGCTCAGCAGTGTCTTCTGATCGGCGTCGGGGTTGATCAGGCGGCGGTAGATGTCTTCGCTCACGGCGCTGGCTGAAGCCAGCAGCTGGGAGTCGGCGGTGGACATCATCGCGGCGATGGCGCCACAGATCATCACCACGGCCAGCCACTCGGGCATGAAGCGTTGGGCCATCATGGGCATGAGCTGTTCCTGGTCGGCGATCAACCGGCCTTCACCCAGGGACTCGGGACCGAAGTAAGCCAAGCCTGCCAAGCCCAGCATGATGGCGCCGCCGAAGGCCATCACGGCCCAACCGACGGCGATCCAGCGCCCCTTGGACACTTCGTTCGGCGATGAGATGGCCATGAACCGCAATACGAGATGGGGTTGCCCCATGTAGCCCAGGCCGATGGCCAGACTGCCGAGCACGCCGCTGATCGCAGCCCAGCCCGTGGCGCCCGGGGCCCACGACAAGGTGTCGCCGCCCATGGCGCCCAGCCTGGCGCCCATCTCGGTTGGCCCGCCCAGTTCCATGATCACGGCCAACGGCAGCACCGCCAATGTGAACAGCATGATGATGCCCTGGACGAGGTCGGTCCACGCTACGGCGTAGAGTCCGCCGGCGGCCGTGTAGAACAGCACCAGCACCGCGCCGATGAGCATGCCCAACACCGGAGAGACGCCGAGGTAGAAGTTGAGCACCTTGCCTGCGGCCAGGAACTGGGCCGCTACGTAGAAGGTGAAGAAGAACAGGATGATGGCGGTGGCCACCAGTCGCAGCACGCGGGTCGTGTCGTGGTGGCGGTCCTCGAAGTAGTCGGCGAGGGTCATGGCGCCGACCCGCTCGGTCTCGGTGCGCAGACGTCGAGCGATGGTGAACCACGAAAAAGCAATGCCGGTGACACAGCCGATGCCCACCCAGAAAGCTGAATACCCCGACACGAAGGCGAGGCCGGGCAGTCCGATGAGCAGCCAGGCAGATTCGCCGCTGGCCCGTTCGCTGAAGGCGGCGACCCAGGCGCCGAGCTTGCGGTCGGCGAGCAGGTACGATTCGAGGGTCCGGTTCATGCGGACGGCCGCAAACCCGACCGCGACGGTGATCAGGAAATAGAGGAGGAAGCCGAACAGTACGGGGCTCATGAGTTCCTTCTCGTCAAGCGGTTGCGAAACCGTTACGGACCGACCATACGGTAGGTGTCCACGAGCGGCAAGAGTTCGATGATCAGATCGTCACAGAAGACGTAGTCTCGCCATAGGAAGACCCGTCTGTTAGTTTTGCGAGCCAGGATCTCGTGCTGATGATGGAGGTGAGGAAGTTCATGAAGCTGCAACGGTTGTGGTGGGCGCTGATTCTGCTCGGGACGGTGTACGTGTCCGTCCGTGTGGTGGGACTCTTTCTGGAGCCCGACCTGCATGACTTCCGAACGTACTATTTTGCCACAGAGGTAGCCGCTACGGGGGCCAGTCCTTACGACCTGGAGGCTGTGTCGGTCGCTTCAGGAGGAACCGTTGTATTTCCCTTCTTCTATCCTCCTCATGTTCTGTTTCTATTCAAGCCGTTCACGGTTTTCGGGCCGGATCTGGCGGCCCGCATCTATCTTCTGTTGAAGGTTTGCGCCCTGGTGGGGCTGATGAGCATCTGGACACGTTTCTTGCCAAGTGAGAGGCGGTTGCAGGGCACGGCCCTGCTCGTTCTACTCGTGGCGGGCGGATTTCATGAAGCCGCCATGATCGATCTGGATACAGGCAACGTTTCGATTCTCGAACAGCTGTTGCTCTGGGCTGGGTTCCTCTGGTTCATCAGGGGGCGCTATGCGGCGTTCGCAGCCCTGACCCTGGCGGCAAGCCTGTTCAAGATCTTCCCCATCGCCTTCCTGGGCCTGTTGCTGTTCGTGCCCCGACGCCGCGGTTGGCCGGCCCTGGCTGGTGGAGTCGTGGGGTTCCTTGCCGTGCACGGGTTGTCCTTTCTGACGCAGCGACCCCTTTATGAAGAGTTTCTGGGCCTCACCTATGCCATGAACGAACGCGGCGTCATGAACCCGTGCACCCTGGCCGCCGTCCGCGACGTGTTTCCGGGTTCCCAGGTCGTGGTGGTATTCGGGCTGACGGTGCTCCTGGTGACGGGGCTCTTTCTCGAGCGAGTGCGACGAAATCGCGCGGTGTTTCAACCGCAGACCCTGATCATCGGGGCAGTTTTGTTGCTCACCTTGGCTGCACCGCGGATGAAGGACTACTCTTATGTGCTTCTGTTCCTGCCTGCGGTTCTTGCGTTGTTGAAATACGCCGAAGTTCGTCGGCCGGTGGCCTGGGGGCTGGGGCTGCTCATGTTTGCCGGAGTCCTCGCCTACCAGAGCCTGTTGGTCGCCCTGTTGCTCTTCCTCTTGTGGCTCAGGGAAACGCCTTCACTCGTGCCCGGACTGGATTCCGAAGGGAAAGGACTGGTATGATCCGGATATGAGTGCACGACATACCAAGCGGCACGCCGCCACGTTCATCTTCGATCTCGACGGCACCCTCGTCGATTCCGGACGCGACATCGCCGAGGCGGCAAATCACGCCCGCGGTGCCCTGGGCCGTCCGGTGCTGCCTCTTGAACAGGTCATGACCTACATCGGTGACGGTGTGCCCATGCTCCTGAGGCGGTGCTTCGCCGTCGAAGACCCCGACCCGGCCGACGATCTGTTGACGGCTGCCCGCAAGGCCTTCGACGACCATTACGGCCGCCACTGCCTCGACCACACGCGTCTGTTCCCGGGCGTCCTCGACGTACTGCGCCGCCTGTCCCGCTTCCCCCTGATGGTGGCCACGAACAAGCCACGCCGTTTCACCGATCAGATGCTAGGCGGCCTTCACATCGACGGCGCCTTCCGCCGTATCGTGGCCGGCGACGATGTCGTCAACAAAAAGCCCGACCCCGAGATGATCCTGCTCTGTCTTGAAGGTCTCGATGTGCAACCTTCTGAGGTGGCTGTCGTCGGAGACAGCCTGAACGACATCTCTGCCGCCCGCGCCGTGGGCGCCGTGTCTGTGGGCTGCACCTTCGGACTGCGGCCGGCGGGGGAGATCATCGCGGCCAGACCAGACGTTGTGCTGAATGCCTTCGCCGAACTCACCGATCATTTCGCCACGCGGGATTCTGCGTGAGGAGGGGCTTCGTGCACGACCAACGCCCAGCTTTGGCTCCCTGGCCCCTTGAGGTCCTACTCGGGCGCACAGCCGTCGAGAGCGAACGCGACGGTCGCATCTTCGACCTGCCTCTTGCCAAGATCTGGCGTGCGCCTGCGGACGTGAACCTCGCGACCGAGGTCATGGGACATCCCGTGGCCACACCCCTAGGCCCGGCGGCCGGTCCCCACACCCAGCTGGCCCAGAACATCGTGCTGAGCTGGCTCACCGGCGGGCGTACCTTCGAACTCAAGACCGTCCAGATCCTCGACGCCCTCGACATTCCCCGGCCTTGCATCGACATGGCGACCGCCGGTACCAACGTGGAGTGGAGCCAGGAGCTGCGCCTCGAGGAATCCCTCGAAGAGTACGCCAAGGCATCGCTCATGCTGGGCGTGTTGCGGGAATGGGATCCGATCCGGGCGCGGACAGGCGTAGCCGGTCCTCACCTTTTCGAACTCTCGGTGGGCTACAATCTGGAGGGCATACGGACAGAGCGTATGGCGGGTTTTCTCGACGCCGTGAGCGACGCCTCGACCATTCTCGACGAGCTGCGCGGCCGGATCCCCGATCCCTTCCGCTCCTTCACCGACGTCGACCTGCCGTCCTGCCTGGCCCACAGCGCCACGCTGAGCACTTTCCACGGTTGTCCACCCGACGAGATCGAAGCCATCGTGCAGCACTTGATGGTGCGCCATGGCCTCGATGTGACCGTGAAGCTGAACCCCACGCTGCTTGGTCCGACCAGGGTCAAAGAGATCCTCCACGACCGTTTGGGCTGGACCGATCTGCACCTGGTGCCTGAAGCTTTCGAAGAGGACTTGCAGTTCGACCGAGCTCTGGAAATGCTCATGGATCTCGACGCCTTCGCCCAGGCTGAAGGACGTCGTTTCGGCGTTAAGCTGACCAACACCCTGGTCGTTGAAAACCACGCCGGTCGTTTGCCCGGCGAGCGCATGTACCTGTCGGGCCATCCCCTCCACGTGATTTCAGCGACCCTGCTCGCAGACCTCGACTGGGCCCTGCCCGGACTGCTGCGTCTGGGTGTGCGGGACGACTCGCCGTCGCCGGTGGCCTTTTCCGCCGGCGTCGACCGTGAGAACGTGGCCGATCTTGTAGGCCTGGGTCTCGAGCCGGTGACCGTGTGCAGCGATCTGCTCCGTCCCGGCGGCTACGCGCGCCAAACCCTCATGCTCAAATCCCTCTGCGAGGCCATGCGCAACGCCGGCTGTGCCGACCTGCCGGCCTGGCGCGCTCACTGCGACGCCCGGGCCCTGGCCGACGGCTACGAGACGTCCGCCGCCGCCTACGCCGCGCGCCTGGCAACTCCCGAGGGAGCCGCTCGCTATTGCCAGGAAGCGGTTGCGCCCCCCAAGCGCAATGATGGTGTTCTCGAACTTTGGGACTGCTGCAGCTGCAACCTGTGCGTGACGGTGTGTCCCAACGACGCCATGATCCGCCTGGGCAGCCCCGCTGCCCTCGACGACATGCTCGAGAAGAAATGGCAGTACCTATGCCTCGCCGACCTGTGCAACGACTGCGGCAACTGCACGACGTTCTGCCCGGAGCTGGGGTCGCCTCATCTTGCGAAGCCGCGGTTGCATTTGACCGACCGTAAGTGGGACAGCCACGAGCCGAACTCCTATTTCCTGACGCCGGCTCCGGGCGGGTTCGTGGTGGCGGGGGACGCCTACGCCGGCGAGGTGAGCGCCGTGGTTAACGGTGATCGTGGGTTACCGGTCCGTGGCTCCGACTTGACGGAATCGTAACTTGACCGGCGACGTCATCCATCTATCGTGGTCTCCAAGAGAATCTCTCCGCACCGACCATCAAGGATGAAACCATGGCCGTTACAGAGCCCCTGTTTACGCCTTTTTCCGTTGCCGAGACCCTGACCGTCGTGCCCGGCACTCCCGCCACCGCCGCCCTCGTGTCCTGGGCCCGCGACTTCAAACTCGGCACTGCCGGCTACCGCGATCTGCTCGATCCTGACGATCTGTTCCAGCACGATGTTCCGTTCAACGGCCTGAACGTGGCGGTCATGCTCGCCGCGCGGGCGCAGTTGGCCCTCGAGGATGGGTTGGCGCACTTGCACGTCGGCGGCGAGGTGCGGCCGCACACTCAGGAGTTCATCGATCTAGCCGCCCGCATCTATGCGGCCGCCGGCATCACCGTGCATCTGCGGCCCGCAGGTCTTCGCACGACCCCCATCTGGCTTTCGAGTTTCGGTGTCCAGTACGAGGAGCTCGACGGCGGCGAAAATTTCACGGCTTCTCATTCCCAGAGCTACAAGGGCGGCTGGAAGCCCATGGACGAGAACGGGATGCAGCTGCTGGAGCTGGCCGGTCGCATCGCTGAACGTACCCGCCTGTTGGCCGAAAAAGCTGCTGAATCGGGCCTCGAGATCCCACTTGCGGCGACCGACGATCCGGCGATTCTGCGTGATTTCGATCCGCTGGATGCCTACACCGCATCGCTCAGGGCGATCGTACCCCCGGCCCTGCTCGAGGAGATCCCTGATGCGGCGGCGGCGGGTTTCCGGTGCTCCATCTGCACCGAAGGCGGCAGCATGGGGCCGGCGGCGCGGAGGGTGTTCGCCCAGCTGGGCATCGGCGTCGGCGAAGGCGGGCCCGTCGACTTCACTCATGAGGAGGAATCGTCGACCTACCACGGCATCGGCATCGTCGACGGCGTGAACCACGGTGTCGATCCCGGCAAGTGGCAGGTCTACAAGCACGTGGGCGCCCAGGATCTGCTGCGCAAGAATGAGGCGACGGTCGTGTTCATCTGGGATCCCGACGGCGACCGCTTCAACATGATCACCACCGCGCCCGCCGCACTCGCGGAGATCTTCAGGGCCGCTGGCCTCGAAGTCGACCCGTTGGACGCAGGGCGCTGTCTGGTCTACTTCAAACCCAACCAGATCTACTTCATGCTCACGGCTGTCCGTCTCGAAACATTGCATGCCGCGGGGACCCTGGCAGAAAACGACTGGATCGTGGCGACCACCTGGCCGACCAGCCGCAGCATCGGCGAGCTGGCCGAGGCTTTCAACCGACTGCACGGCGCGTCGCTCAAGACCTTCCGCGTGCCGGTGGGCTTCAAGTACTTCGGCAGCCTGGTGACCGACCTCGAAAACCAGGTCCTCGACGGCGACGACGACGAGCCGACGACGACTTCGGCCGTCGATGTTACAGGCACCGAGGTCGTGTTCGGCACCCACCCGCGCCTGGTGATCATGGCGGAGGAAAGCGGCGGTGCCGCCCTCGGCCCAGACGATTGGCAGCTCTCGCGCAACGAGGAGCGTCCGAGCCTGGCCATGAAGGAAAAAGACGCCATGCAAATCGGCGTCATGGCTTTGGGACTGGCTGCGCGGCTGTTTTCAGAGCGAAGCAGCTTCGCCGAGTTCTACCTCGATCGTCTTGAGCGCTACGACATCCGCCATCGCATCTACGAGCGCCAGGACGTAACCCTGTTCGATGAGGCACTGCGCGGCGATGACCGTGACAGGGCTCGCGCCGCCGGTAATCTGCGCAAGGAGGAGGTCGTGGCCTTCTTCGCGTCGCTCGAAGGGCGGCCCGGCACCGAGGTGTCCGCCGAACTGCGTGCCCGCATGCCCGAAATCGTCCGCTGTCCCGAGGTCGAGCGCTGCTTCCACGCCGGCGACGGCACCTTGATCGAGTTCGTCGGCCAGTGGTTCGAACTGCGGGCGAGCGGGACCGATGCGGTGCTGCGTTATTATATGGAGGGCGTCGATCACGACGCCGTCCACGGCCTGAACACGGCCCTGGTCGAACTGCTGATCGACTGATGTAAGATTGCCAGGCGCGGCGTCACAGATCGTCGTCCCAAGCCGACAAGGAGACCGTCGTGAAAAAGACATTCGATACGCTGACCGTCTACAGTTCCACCTGGTGTCCCGACTGCCGCCAGGCCAAGAAGTTCCTCGATGAAAACGGCGTCGACTACGAACTGGTCGAGATCGACAAGGTCGAGGGCGCGGCCGAACTGTTGGAGAAGAAAACCGGCAAGCGCGGCATTCCCTACTTCGTGCTCGACGGCGAGCGCTGGGAGAGGGCCTATACCCCGGGCAAGGGATTCGACCGCGAAGGCATGAGGACCCTGCTGGGCCTAGGGAGCGATTAGCAGATACCCGCCCACGCGTACGATCTCGCGACCCTCGGGTCGGGGACTGGCGCCGGGTCGGGGGCGGAGATAGGGCAACGGAGGGCAGAGGATCACCAGGTCCCCGTCCTCCGTTATTTTGTCGGTCTCGATGCCGAGGCTGCGCAGCGAAAAGACTTCAAGGTCCGAAACGTCGCGTCCACCCGCCCACCAGACACCGACCCGAGGTGTTGCCGCCACGTGTTCCTGGACGGCCGTTACAAATCTGTCGAGGTCGGTGCGGGAGTCGGCCAGCCGCAGAGACGGCACGACGTAGGCGAGGGATGCTGTGGCGAGCACCATGATGAGCATTGCGATCGGCCTGATCTTGCCGAACCCGGCCACTCGCTTCCCCAACACCGCAGCCACACACCAGATCACTGCCACAACAACCAGTGTCCACGGCAGCCAACCGCCGGGTTCCGTCGCGATGCGTCCGCCGAGATCGACGGTCAGACCGCCGAGCATGGCCGGTTCGAGGAAGGCGTTGAAGGATGTGGCCGTCGTGGGTGAGATGGCCAGCAGCCACAGGATCGTGAACGCCGCGGCCCAGTGCCAGCGGTCCATTCCCGTCGTCCAGACATTTGAAAACCAGCGGGCGCCGACGACGCAGAGGGCCGGGTACAACGGCAGCGCGTACCACGAATACTTCACACGGCCGACACAGATCACCACGGCGATCACCGCGATCCACACCGTGAGCAGGACCCCGGGTCCGCGCAGATCTGGACGTCTGCGTACTGCGTCCCAGGCGATCAGCGGCAGAAACCAGGACCACGGATAGAGCCCGTCCTTTAGCCACATGACGTAGGCGAAGGGGCCGGCGTTCGCCTCGTTGGTGAAGGCTCTTGTACCGACCTCGCGTCCCATGTAGACGGCCCAGAACTCCGACCCGTGCCGCGCCCACTGCAGCAGGTGCCAGGGCAGCACGACCGCCGCGGTCACCGCCAGACCCGCGAGCAGCGTAGCGCGCGGCATGGCGCGCCAGCGCCGGCTCAGGGTCATCCACAGAGCCCAGATCGCCAGGATCTCCAGGGTGAAGGCGAGGTGCTTGGTCATGCCCGCCAGACCGGCGGCGAGGCAGCCCAGCAGAAACGCGCGCCGGCTTTCGGGGCCGCGCCAGAAGCCCCACATCGCCAGGACGATCCAGCAGAGCAGGGCCGAATCGAGTTCGCCGGTGCGGGCGCCGTGGGTGAACAGGAACTGGGACGAGGTCGCCAGCATCGCGGCGGCGGCGACGCCGACCCAGCGTCCGCCGAGGGCCCGGCCGAGTCCGAGGGTACCGACCACGGCACCCAGACCGAACAGAGCCGACCACAGCCGCACCGTGAGCGGGCTGACGCCCAGGGCGTGGAAGGTGGCAGCGCTGAGCCAGAACTTCAGGGGCGGCTTGTTGGCGTAGGGTTCGGCGCGGAAGGTGAGGTCGAGCCAGTCGCCGCTGCGCAGGATGTTCTGGGCGACGACGGCATGGCGGGCTTCGTCGAGGGTGTGGAGGCCGCCGGCGCCGAGGTTGAAAAAGATCAGAAGAGCGCAGACGGCCATCCCCAGGCCGAAGACAATCTGGTTCGAGGCGCTTGCTGTGGGACGTCGGGGCATCGTCATGGCCTCGTGGATCGAGATGGGTTTCAACGCGGACTTCTTCCCGCCAAGCATGCAGACCGGAGGTTGTCGTAACGATTATGACCTCGAACAAGGGGATTGATCCATGTCTGTCTGGCCTGCGTGATGACAATTTATATTCAGGTGGGCTCGACGCTCATGGGTGCTATGTAGTAGACTCGGACGTCATCTGAAAGCATGAAAGGTGAGATGCCGTATCTTCTGTCCCATCAAGTGAGGCTGAAATCATGTCGAAATCGATGTCCAGTCGGGCCCTGTGGTGTTGCGCGTTTGCACTCGGGGTGTCCTTCTTCGCCGCCTCACCGGCATCCTCAGAAGTCTATACCGTCATCTCCACGGCCGATACCGACGACGGTTCCTGCGATACCGGACATTGTACTCTGAGGGAGGCCATTCAGGCGGCCAACGCCCACGCGGGACTCGACACCGTGGCGTTCGACCTCCCCGGCCCCGCCCCCTACCTCATCCAGCTTGCTTCGGGACTTCCTTCTCTGACCGATCCGGTCCTGATCGACGGCACCAGCGAGCCGGACTATGCCGGAACGCCCGTCGTGGAGATATCAGGCACAGCCGCCTCGTCGTCTGCGGGCGTCCTGATCTTGGCCGACGGGACCACTGTCCGCGGTCTGTCCGTCGGCGGCTTCGGGGGGATCGGCGTCTATGTCTACGCAGCCGACGACATCGTCATCGAGGGAAACCACATCGGCGTGAAGCCCGATGGCGTGACCGCCGTCGGCAACAGCGGGCACGGAATCAATCTGCTCGCCGCCAAACGCGTGACGGTGGCGGATAATCTGATTTCCAGCAACGGAGGCAACGGCATCTCGTGCCTTGGCAGTAGCGCCAACCCGGCTCTGATGTCTGATATCACGATTGCCGGCAACCGCATCGGCACCACCCTGGACGGTCTGGCCGCCCGGCCCAACGCCCAAGGCATGACATTGCAGGACGTGACCGGCCTGATCATCGGCGGCGCCAGTGCCGGGGAGGGCAACCTCATCTCGGGCAACACAGGGGTAGGCGTCAGCATCTACGGCAGTTCCCTATCGCGGACCGTTTTTGCGGGCAATTTCGTGGGTGTCGACGCCACAGGTCTCGCTGCCTTGCCCAACGGTGGATATGGGGTGCGTTGCCTCATGCCGCAGGTGGATGTCGGCGGTACGACGCCCGGAGCCGGGAATGTGATTTCGGGCAACCCCGGGAACGGTCTGGAATTCCGCAGCGCCGGCGGTACGGTCGCCGGCAACATGATCGGCGTCGGATCCGACGGGGCCACGCCCATCGGCAACTATTCCGGCATCTACCTGCGCGACGACGCCGACGGCGCCGTGATCGGCGGCTCGGATCCCGGGGCCCGCAACGTCATCTCGGGCAACGGATACTACGGTATCTACGTCTACTCCTCCGGTCCGACCGAGGTAGACATCCGCATCCTCGGCAACTGCATCGGTACCGACGCGTCGGGCGCGACGGCCGTTCCCAACGGGTGGCACGGGATCTTCGACGGGAATATCGCCGGCCTGGTGATCGGCGAGCCCGGCGCCGGCAACATCATCAGCGGCAACGGCCGCAACGGGATCGAGCTCTCGTTCGGGGAGAACCGCGCCTACCCCGGGGTTTTCGTCCGCGGCAACCGCATCGGCACCGACGCATCGGGCGCGGCGGCGATCCCCAACCAATGGCACGGCATCGAGGTCACCTATGGCGTCATCGGCCTGGCCGTGGGCGGCGCGGGGGAGGGCGACGGCAATCTGATCTCCGGGAACCTCCGCAGCGGCATCCATTTCGGGACCGGCAGCGAGTACGTTCTGGAAACCTCGATCCTGGGCAACGGCATCGGCGTCAATGCGGTCGGCGGCTCCCTCGGCAACGGCGAGCACGGGATCCACACCGACGGCTACGTCATCGGCGTGGCGGTGGGAGGTGTCGCTCCGGGCGAAGCCAACGAGATCGCCCACAACGCCGGAGCCGGCGTGCGGGTCGAGAACTACTGGGCCTATCAGGTGGATGTCACCGGCAATGCGATCCACGACAACGGGGGTCTCGGCATCGATCTGCTGACCCTGGGCGTTACCGCCAACGACTATCAGGATGCCGACCGCGGCTCCAACGAAACCCACAACTTCCCGGTTTTGACCTCGGCGCGGCAGGGGGGCGGCAGCCTGGCCATCACCGGCGACCTGGAGACGATTCCCTTCCAGAGGACGCGCGTGGACGTGTATGGAAGTCCCGCCGGTGACCCGAGTGGGTACGGCGAGGGCGCGACATACCTCGGCACGACGGAGGTCCGCACCAACATCCTGGGTCAGGCGACCCTGAACCTGGCCGTGCCTTCCACCCTGCCTGCAGGGTCGGTGATTTCGGCGACGGCGGCGGACAGCGTCGGCAACACTTCGGAGTTCGGCAGCGCGGTCGTGAGTTCGGCAGCCGTCCTGGCGGCGGATCTCGGCGTTTCGTTCACGGCTGTGCCGGCATCTCTAGCGGTGGGCCGAAACGACAGCATCGTCGTGTCCCTGGTCAACGATGGGCCGGACCCGTCCTCCGGAGTGGTTCTGGAACTGACGGTCAGCGGCACGGCGACGGTGATCGGCGCCCAGGGACCGCGTGGAACCGTGACGGTCACCCCCGGTTCGGTGGTCTTCCAGGTCGGGTCGATCGCTCCCGACGAGACCCTCGAATTCGTTCTGTCCTGTCTGCCCGATACGGTGGGACCGTGGTCGATGTCGGCCGCCGTTTCCGGTTTCGAAACCGATCCGCTTCCGGGTAACGACACGGCGATGACCGCTGGCGAAACCATCACCAGCACGGATGTCTTCGTCGCCCTCGACGGACCACCTTTCGCCACCGAGGGAACGATCTTCGAACGCACCGTCACTGTCGGCAACGACGGTCCTTCGCCCGCGTCGCGCATCGAGCTGATCGATCTGCTCGGACCGGATTTCACGCCGGCGGGCCTGACCTACGACGCGGCGGTCTGCTCTTGCGGCTTCGATACCGACGAATCGGGCGTCCGCCTGGTTTGCGCGATCACGGATCTGCCGGTGGGCGGGGCCACGGACATCATATTCGGCGGCTCCTATGCAGGACCCGGCACCTACGTCCATACGGCCTCGGCCGTGTCGATCAGCTTCGATCCCAACATCGCTAACAACGAGGCCGCGGCCCCCGTCAGCATCCTCTCGGCGGGGGAGTCCGATCTGACGGTGCGGGGGACCAGCCCCACATACTCGGTTGTCTTCGGGTTAGATGCCTCGGTTCGGTTCGTCATGGAGAACCTGGGGCCGGCGGCCTCAACCGCCGAAGTCACGGTGCAGCTGGGAACGCTCATGACATTCGAGGCGGCGGCAGCGGACATGGGGTCGGCCGTCCACAATCCCGGCCTGAACACAATTCTGTGGACCTTGCCGGCTCTGGCGCCGGGCGATTCGGCGATCCTCGATCTGACCCTGCGCGGCGCCGATGTCCGTCGAGGCCTGATCCTGGCGAACGTCGTCGCACCGCTCCCGGATCCGGTCGGAGCGAACGACTGGGCAGAGGTCCCGCTGTGGATCAAGCCCGTGCCGACCCTCACGGTCAACTCGAGCAATGATGTGGACGACGGCGTCTGCGACGGTGCCCATTGCAGCCTGCGCGAGGCCATCAACGCCGCCAACGCCGCCGGCGATCGCGACATCATCGCCTTCGCCATCCCGGATACCGGCGAGATCCACATCCGACCCCTGGTCGATCTGCCCCTCGTATCCCAGCCGGTCGTCATCGACGGCACCTACCAGCCCACCTACAGCGGTTCACCCGTCATCGGGCTGACCGGAGATTTAGTGGCTCCGGGCGGAACGACCGCGGGCCTGGTCATCAACGCCTCCGACACCACTGTGCGGGGCCTTGTCGTCGGCGGATTCCCCGGCAGCGGCCTCTTCGTCTATGCCGACCGGGATACCGTGGCGGGCAACCGTATCGGAATCGACCATGACGGTCTGGCCGCGCGTCCCAACGGAGGCGATGGACTCTGGGCGCGTCTTCGCGGTGGCTTTATCGGAGGGCTCGACCCGTTGGACGTGAACGTCATCTCCGGCAACGCCGGCAACGGCATCGTGCTCAACGGCTCCTCCCTCGACTCGACCATGTGCTCATACGTCTTGGTCGAAGGCAACCTGGTGGGCACCGATGCCGCCGGCACGTTCGCCATCCCCAATCAGGAGGACGGCCTGAAGATCCTCTGGTCCTCCGACATCACCGCCGGCGTGGTCGGAAATGACGTTGTGAATATCTTCTCGGGCAACGCCGGCAGCGGCGTTGCCGTCTCGGGAGAGAACTGCGCCCGCCTCGCCGTCATCGCGAGCATGATCGGCACCGACGCCGCCGGCGCCGCCGCGATCCCCAACCAGGGCAACGGCATCGAGACGATCGGGGTAGTCCGCGATCTTGCTGTCGGTGGGGTTGGTTTCTTCGAGGGCAATGTCATATCCGGTAACGGCATGAACGGCGTCTCGATCACGGGGTCGGGCTCGCGCGTGCAGGGCAACATCGTGGGACTGGCCGCGGACCGGACTAGCCTCCTGCCGAACGGCCGCACCGGAATCGCCGTTCTGCCGGGCGCCGACCCTACCCGCGACGTCCTGATCGGGGGCGCCTCGCCGCGTGCCCGGAACTACGTTTCCGGAAACACGGACGACGGCATCTCGGTCTGGGGTGATTCCACTCACGACATCACCATCCAGAACAACTGGGTCGGGGTCGCCGGCAACGGGACGACCGCCGTTCCCAACGGCGGCCACGGCGTTGCAATCCATGAGGCGAGTGCGGTGGTGGTCGGCGGCGATACGGCCATCAAGCGCAACATCCTGTCCGGAAACGCCCATGCCGGGCTGCACATCACCGGCGGTGTTCAGGCCCAGGACAGCCTCATCGTGCAGGGCAACTACATCGGCTGCGGCAGCGACGGCATGACGGCCGTGGGGAACGCCTGGGCGGGTATCTACCTCATCAACGAGGCCAAGCGGCTGACGATCGGAGGTGCCGGCGCCGGGCTGGGGAACGTCATCTCGGGCAACGGTGGGCCCGGCGTCTGGGCCGGTCAGACCGTCGACTGGATCCACTCGCTGACGATCCTGGGCAACCGCATCGGTGTGGACATCCACGAGCAGGCCTTGCCCAACGCGGGACACGGCATCTGGTTCGAGACGTATGTCAGGAATTCGGTCGTCGGCGACGGGACGCCCGCCGGGTCCAACGAAATCGCCCACAACCAGGAGGACGGTATCCGTGTCCAGGATCATGGCGCCTTCGGCATCGCCATGATCGGCAACCGGATCCACGACAACGGCGGCCTGGCCATCGACCTCGAGACTGCCGGTCCCGACGCCAACGACCCCCTCGACGTGGACCGCGGCGCCAACGAGCGACAGAACTACCCGCTGATATCGGGGGCGACGGCGATGGGCGACAGCATCCGCATCAGCGGCTCGTACCATAGTCTGGCGACCGCGGATTTCAGGATCGATTTCTACGCCGACCGCACGGCCGATCCCAGCGGTCACGGCGAAGCCCTGGTCCACCTGGGCTCTCTCGAAACTTTGAGCACGGATGCTTCAGGCAACGCATCCTTCGATGTCGGCTTCGTTCTGCCCGACACCACCTTGACCGTGGTCTGCGCCGCCGCAACGGAGATCGCATCGGGGAACAGCTCGGAGCTTGGAGCCGTCCTGAGCATCGTTGTGGCCACGAGCGTCGAGGAGCCGGTCATCCCCCTGGCCTTCAGGATGGGGCGGGTCGCTCCCAATCCCTTCAACCCCCGCACCTCGGTAGCCTTCGACTTACCGCGGGCGCTCGGGACAGACGTCGGCGTCTATGATCTGAGAGGTCAGCTCGTGCGCACCCTGCTCCGCGGCGAACGTCTTGAGGCCGGGCATCACCGCCTGGTCTGGGACGGGATGGACGACAAGGGAAGAACTTCTTCGGCGGGAACCTACTTCATCGTTGTGCGCGCCGGGGATTACAGGGGCGTGGGCAAGGCTCAGCTCGTCAAGTAGGGTGCGTGGGTTCCATCGTGATGGCCGGAAGCAACGACCCGGCCATCGCGGTGACCGGCCTCACACCCGACGTTGCTCCGATGTGGTCCGCTTGCTAGAATGCCGTCACCCCGACCGAACCGTTCCCGCAGCAGAGGCCAGCCCGTGATCGATCTCTCCCTCGTAGTGCCGTTGAAGAACGAAGAGGATTCGATCGTCCCCCTGGCGACGGAGATATCCTCCGCACTCGCTTCGGCTCCCTGGAGTTGGGAGTGCCTCTGGATCGATGACGGTTCCTCCGACGACGGAGCCGCGCGTATCAGGGCCCTTGCAACCACCGATCCCCGCCATTTCCTCGTGAGCCTTGAGAGGAACTACGGTCAAAGCGGCGCCTTGCTCACGGGATTCGCCCGCGCCTCAGGCCGCTGGATCGCCACGCTCGACGCCGATCTCCAGAACAACCCCGCCGATCTGCCACGCCTGCTGGCCGTGCTGGAACAGGGCGAGGCCGACATGGTCAACGGCCGCCGTGCCGTCCGCCGCGACGGCCTCGTGCGCCGCTTGAGCTCCCGCATCGCCAACACCGTGCGCAATGCCATGACGGGCCACAGCGTCAGCGACGTGGGCTGCTCGCTACGGGTCATGCGTCGCGAATGCCTCGTCGGGCTGCCGTATTTCAAGGGCATGCACCGCTTCCTGCCGACCCTTGTAGCGATGCGCGGCTTTCGCTTAATGGAAATCGATGTGGATCACCGGGCACGCCTGCACGGCGATACCAAGTACGGTGTAGGAAATCGTTTGTGGGTGGGATTGGACGATCTGTTCGGCGTGATGTGGCTACGAAGGCGCGGCGTGTGGCCCAGGACCGCGGAACCGGGAGACGACCGATGACCCTCGACCTCTGGCTCGCCCTCGGTTTCGCCGCCCAGGCCCTCTTCGCCTCGCGCTTCCTGGTGCAGTGGCTCGCTAGCGAGAAGGCGGGCCGCAGTGTCGTGCCCCACGCCTTCTGGTACCTGAGCTTCGGCGGTGGCCTGCTGCTGCTTGTCTACGCCGTGTACCGCCGCGATCCCGTGTTCATCCTCGGACAGGGGGCCGGACTGTTCATCTACGCGAGGAACATCGTGCTCATCCGACGCGGAGAACCGGACGGCGGCTAGTACCGGATCGTCCCGAACACCTCCACCCCCTGGAACGGGGGCTCCCACTTGCACACGCCGCCGGCGCACAGATAGCCGCCCAGACGTTGCCCCGCCCACAGGGAGATCAGGTCGCCGGCCTCGGTCACGTAGCTGACCTGGGCGGCGGGGAAGGGGCCTTCCTTCTCGAGGAAGTCCCGCTGGGCCTCGAACTTGTTGTTGAACTCGCACATCGCGGTGAACGACCAGTGGGGGGCCGTCGAAAATTCCAACGAGACAAACTGCTGATCATACTTGCCCAGGCTGCCGAACTCGTTGCCAGGGTCGGTCACATGCTGCTGCTCGGCCTTGAGCACCCAGGAGCTGGTCGGCGATGCGAGCCAGGTGAATTCGCCCACGACGGTGCCGAGTTCGAGGCCGTCCGATTCCTTGGCGTCGTAGCCGAGGCGGACGTGCACGCCCATGATCTCGTCCTGCTCCACCTGGAGGTACCACTCCTCGTAGATCTGCTCGCCGTCCTGGGTCTCGGTGGAGCTGGTGTTGGCCAGGGCGCTCCAGCCGCGCCGGCCGCTCCAGGCGAGTTCGGCCTGGTAGCCCACGGCGTCGTCGGCGTCCTGCAGGTAGGGATGGCGGTTGAGCAGGGTGAACAGGTGTTCGCGGGTCAACGTCGGCACGTTGTTCAGGGGACGGTGGCTGTCGGCGGCGTCGAGAATCGTGAAGTCCTCGTAGTCCTTGGCCTCCAGCGACAGGCCGAAGTCGCCGCCGTGGACGTTGAGGCCGGCGTAGAAAGCATGGCCGTCGCGGTCGAGCCAGTCGCCCGCTCCGTCGCTCACGTAATGAGTGCGGGTGGCGTATTCGGCGTAGAGGTCGCCGTGAGGCAGAGACTGCTCGAGGCGCGCCGAGGCGGCCCAGTCGCGCAGCAGGGAGCCGTCTCGGATCGGCGTGGTCGGGGCCTGCCAGGTCAGAGCGCTGACGCCGAACGATAGATCCTCGGTGATCGCCAGGGCGTGATCGGTGCCGCGGACGTCGAGGTCGAGGGCCGACGGCGCCCCGGTGAAGGCGGCGCCCCGCCAGCGTCCCCGGCGGCCCTGGACCCAGAGACCGTCGAGCACGGTGTCGGTGCGGATGATGCGGTCCTCGTAGGCGGCGAAGAGCAGACCGCGCCCGAACATGCCGTAGAAGTGCCCGGCCCGTACGCGGAGCTGGTCGTCGCCGTACTCCACGAAGCGATGGCGGACCTCGTTGCGGCGGGTGCCCTCCTCGGCGGGCTGCTGGGAGTTGATCATCACGCCCAGTTGGAGCTGGCCCTCGGAGTACACGGCGTCGAGCCAGTTCTCGGCGATCTCCTTGTCGGACTCCGTGCTGTAGGAGTACTCGAACTGGTCGGAGACGCGCATCGTGCCACCACCGCCGGAAACCGCCGCGGCGGGAGCGCCGGCCGCGAGCATGGCTTCGATCTCCTCGCGCAGACCGATTTCGTCGCCCTCGCGGTAGCCGGTGTGGCGGTAGACCTCGCGGCCGTGGCGGTCGAAGAGGGCCAGGAACGGCATGGTGCCGCCGGTCTGCATCTTGCGCTGCACGTCGCCGGCCGTGTCGAGCAGGACGTGGATGTTCTCGTAGCCCTTGGCCGACACGAACGAGGGGACCTTGTGCACGCTGCGGGGGGAGTCGACGTTGACGGCCAGCACGGTCAGCCGGTCTCCGTATTCGGCGGCGAAGCCCTCGAGGTGGGGCAGCTCCTTGAGGCAGGGGCCGCACCACAGGGCCCAGAACGAAACCAGGACCGGGCCGTCGTCGAGCGCTTCGTGCAGGGAGATCTCATCACCATCGGAGGTGGGCAGCGTCCAGTCGGACACGGGGTAGTCGACGGCGGCGGCCGTGACGGCCAGGGCGAGCAGGGCGAGGACCGTGAGGATCCGGATGGTCATGAGATCGTCTCTCCGGTGTGGGAGGTGAACGGAGCACACCGGCGCCCGCGATCAGCCGCGGGCGCCTTCGAGTCGGTTACTTGGCCAGCAGCAGCTTCGCTGCAAGCAAGTCGTCGCCGGCGCGGACCCTGGCGAGGTACACGCCGCTCGGCACGCTGCTGCCGTCGTCATCGCGGCCGTCCCAGCGTGCCGTGTGGTCACCGGCCGGCACCGAAGCGTCGAGCAGGCGCCGAACGAGGCGGCCGGACAGGTCGAAGACGTCGACGGTCACCGGAACAGAGCCGGCGCCGCTCACGGTGAAGCTCAGAGTGGTGGACGGGTTGAACGGATTCGGATGGGCGCTCGGAGTGCCGATGATGCGCGCGGCGCCGGGCAGGTCGTCGACACTCGACGGCGTATCGATGGCGAACCAGGCCAAAACCGCTGTGAGGAACGAAGAGCGATGGGCCGCTGTGTCGATGCCCTCGAAGCCGAAGCCCAGGGTCACCACATGGGCCCCGTTGAGCAGATAGCGCACCGCGGCTGGCTGGCCGGGGGCGTATTCGAGGACGGTGCGGGCGTTGGCCGCGGGCGTCAGAACATCGGGGTAGCCTTGGTTGTTGGCGCCGCTGCCGCCGGCGATGTTGAACAAGAGGCCGTTCCCGATCGGATCACCGGCGACGCCGGTCAGAGACGTGTCGTGGCTGTCGTCGGCGCCGAAGGAGGAGCCGGTGCTGTGCTCATACCACTCCCTGGTTCCGGGCGTGGAGTTGGGGCTGGCCGCGTCGTCGAGATCGAAGGCGATGTCCTGGCCGCTGAGCAGCAGGTCGCCCTGGACGGCCAGGTAGCCGGTCAGCGCGGTCCGGTCATCTTCGGTCAACGCCGGCGTGATCAGATCCGCGTTCCAGACCACGGCGCCGAAGCCGGCGAGGTCGGCGGCGGTGAGGTGTCCCAGCGCTGCGCGGTCCCATGTCTGATGGGTGGCGCCGGCGGCGGTCAGGGCGTCGGTGAAGTAGGTCTCGTAGGGGTAGCCGCCGTCGGCGTCGACGAAGAGAACGTCGGAGCCGGGGGCCAGCGCCGCGAAGTCGCGGGACAGCATCAGGCCCGCGTCGCCCTGGCTCGTGGCGGTCATGTTGATGGTGCCGCCCTCGGCCATGGTGTCGGGGATGACGTCGATGGCGATGAGGATCGACTCGCCGGGCAGCAGGGTCACCGAGAAGGTGGTGATCCAGGGCGGGTAGCACAGGGTGCCGGCGCAGGCCGACACGCTCCAGCTCGCGGGCAGCGCCGCGGTCATCACGAAGTCGTAGGTGTCGGGCTGGGTGCCGGTGTTCTCGATCCAGGAATCGAGGCGGCCGATCAGACCGGGAGCCATGACGGCGCCGAAGCGCTCGGCGTAGAAGGCGGCCGCGTAGGCGGCGGGCTGGGCGGTCGTGGTCGACTGCAGGATCTCGCGGGTGGCGTCGTCCTGGAGCCAGACCACGGCGTGCAGGTCGGAGTCGGCCCAGGCTGGGTCGAGGGTCGTGGTGAACTGGAATGAAGGCGTGTCGCCTTCGCTCAGCGTGACGGCGGTGCCGTCGTGATCAGGCAGCATGCGCCGCACGGTCCAATGGAACTCGGTCTCGCCGTTGGAGCCGGGGGCGGGGATGATTTCGTCATACTCTTCGACCAGGGCCACGCGCAGGCGTGGATCGCCGGCGGCGACGGGTCCGACGGCGTCGAGGTTCACGTCGATGACAGCGTCGAGGCCGACGATCTGCAGCGTCGCATCCATGCGCACTGTCGCGACGTCGTTGCAGCGCGTCTCGACGGCGTCTGCCAGCGCCGCGTAGATGCCCGGAGCCGGGGTGTTGGCGCCGTCGGTGATCAGGTCCGGGGCGTTGCCGATCGTGTAGTACATCGTGCGCCCGGTGATGTCGACGGGATCGGCCAGATAGTACGGGTCGGCCGGATGGGGCCAGTTCACGTGGTACTGCACGTTGACGACCCGGTCGCGGCTCGTGGCGTCGATGTACTGGCCGGTGACCAGGTTGGCCGGGGCGCAGCCGGAGCAGCTCACGTTGGTGAACGTTTCGAGCAGCACGGTGCGCGGCGCGATGGCGCCGTAGGCGATCAGGGGGGCCAGCAGAGCGATCCAACCCAGGTTCAGGATGCGTTTCACGGGCGTGTCCTTTCGAGGGTCGGTAAGTGCGGCGTTGCAGCGGCTTGGAGATGAGCCGTCGGTACCAGCGCGCCGGCCTGGATGACTTCGAGGGTCGTCTCGTTCTGCACGAACACGATGGTCCACAGATTCGCCGTCTCGACGCCGGTCCAATTGGCCTGCTTCGTCAGGTTGAACTCGAAGTGACCGGGCGCGGCCGGCGAGATCGGCAGCGGCGACGTCGATACCTGAGCGTACTCGCGGCAGATCCAGTGGAACTCGGTTTCGCCATAGGACCCCGGAGGCGTGTCGTAGACGATGGGGTTTTCGACGATGGCCACGTTCAGCACCACGTTCGTGCCGGTGATTTCGCGGGTGGGTACCAGGTCGATGGTGATCACGACGGGATCGGCCGCATAATCGACAACCGCCACGTCGATGGCGAAGCCGGGGTCGGTCGCCAGGGCTGCGTCGAGCAGCAGGGTCATCTCGCCGAAGCTGGGATAGCCATTGTTGAAAGCCGGCGCCACGGCCAGGTCGCCGTTGAAGAAGAGGGTCGGAGCGGCCCAGTTCCAGATCGTGTTCGACGCGTAGAAGGTCATGCGCGCCTGCAGGACGGCCGAGTTGGCGTTGTAGTGAAGATCGGGGCCGCCGAAGGGGCCGCTGTACTTGATGCCGAGCATCTCGTCGGGGCCGTAGCCGCTGTTCTCGAGGTTCAGCAGCACGGTGTTCATGGCCGGACAGCCGGCGCAGTTCACGCCGGAGATGGTTTCGAGCAGGACGATCTTGGCGGCGGACAGTTGGAAGTCTTCGGTGACTTCGCCGGCGGCGACGACGGTGGTGGTGCGGGCGTCGGCGGCATGGAAGCCGTGGCGCGCGACGGCGACCGAGAAGTTCAACGGTGCGAGGGAGAAGGTGTGGGGTGTGATCTCGCCCGAGTCGGTGCCGTCGATCATGATGGCCGCGCCCGGCGGTGTCGAGGTGACAGTCAGGTCGCCGACGCTGCCTTCAACCACAAGGGTGAAGTCCGCCGTGGAAGTTTCTCCCTCAGCGATGAAGACGTCGACGGATTCCGGGGACACAAGATAACCGGCACGCGCCGCGGTCACCGTGTGATCGCCTGCAGCCAGTTCCAAGGTCGCAGGTGTCAGCTCATCCGAGGCTATGCCGTCGATCGAGATGGAGGCTCCTGCAGGCGTCGAAGTCACTGTGAGGAAGCCGGAAGGCAGCAGAGTGAATCCGGCGTCGGCAGGTGTGTCGCCGTCGATCGAGATCGTTTGTGGGCCGCTGTCGGTCACGTATCCGGCCAGGACCAGCACGACCTCGTGTTCACCTTCGATGAGGCTGAACACATGGGGAGTGACCTCGCCGGTGTCTTCTCCATCGATCCAGATCGCAGCACCCGGAATCGACGATATCACGTTCACCGTGCCGAGCCTCGCCAGCCCGAACTCCACACGCGTCAACTGGGCGGGGGAGACCGCTACGATGCTTTCGCCGGGCGTGACCTGATACCCGTCCAATTCGGCATTCACGCGGAACGAGCCCACTCCCAGGGTGAGAGTCAGAGGTGTCAGCAGTTCGCTGGGAGTCGATTTCGTTGTTTCGCCCAAGGGCGTGACGGTGACGCGAACGCCGGCCGGATCGGAGACGATTTCGAGGGTGCCGACCGGGGCTTCTCGGCCGCACGAACTCACAAACAGCGAGAGCATCACCGCCGCAAGGGCAAGCAGAAGGATTGTCTTCATGAAATAACCTTGGGTCAAGGTTGAGCGGGGGTGGCGAACCTTGTCACCAGTGTAGGGTTTGAACTGGCTTCCGTCAACGAACCGGGGCGTTCCCTGTGGGCGTCAGCGTGGTCAATCAAGGGAGCGCGACCTGACATCTGATCGCTGGTAATGCCTTGTTGACATGACAATTTGACGGCCTCGATGTGATTGCCTCGCTCAAGTATATCGACTATGAATGTGGTGTTGCCGTAACATGAATATAATCAACAGTGTATGAATGATCAGAGATCAGCTCACGACAGGTATGGTCTCTGCAATGCTCTCCCCGGAATCCATCAGGAGGATCACTATGAAAAACTGGACCGTCAATGCCGTCGAAGCCCTGCAGCGCGCCCAGCAGGCCGCCTACGATGCCGGCCATGCCGAGCTCACGCCCCTTCACCTGCTTGCGGGCATGCTGGCCGAGCCCGGTCTGGCCGATCGCGTGCTCAAAAGCCTGGAAGTCGACGCCGCCCTGGTGCGCCGCACCGCCGAGAGCGATCTGGCGTCGCTGCCGACCGTCGCGGTGCAGGAGCCGCCGGCCTCTGGACGGGAACTCCAGCAGGTCATGCTCGAGGCCCAGAAGCTGGCCGGCGTCCATGCCGGTGGCATGGTGGGCACCCGCGAGCTGCTGCTCGCCTTGGCCGCCGATCATGGTCGCGCCGGCACCGTGTTACGCACCTTCGACCTCACAGTCAAACGTGTCGAACAAGCCGTGGCCGCCCTGGGCGCCGACGCCGCCTATGCCGGTGACCACGAGTCGGGCGTCGCCGACGGCGGCGAATCCGCCCTCGACCGCTACGCCCGCGACCTCTGTGCCGCCGCCCGCGAGGGGAAGATCGATCCGGTCATCGGCCGCGACGAGGAGATCCGCCGCGTCATCCAGATCCTCTCGCGCCGCACCAAGAACAACCCCGTGCTGATCGGCAGCCCCGGCGTGGGCAAGACCGCCGTCGCCGAAGGACTCGCGCGTCGCCTCGTGGAAGGCGACGTTCCCCTGGGCCTGCGCGGCAAGACCCTCTACGCCCTGGACATGGCTTCGCTGCTCGCCGGCGCCAAGTACCGCGGCGAGTTCGAGGACCGCCTCAAGTCGGTCATCAAGGAGGTGACCGAGCGCGAGGGCGAGGTGCTGCTGTTCATCGACGAGATGCACACCCTGGTGGGCGCCGGAGCCGCCGAAGGCGCCATGGACGCCTCGAACATCCTCAAGCCCGCCCTGGCCCGCGGTGAACTGCATTGTTTGGGTGCCACGACCATCGACGAGTACCGCAAGCACATCGAGAAGGATCCCGCTCTGGAGCGACGCTTCCAGCCGGTGCCCATCGAGGAGCCCACACCGGAACAAGCGTTGGCGATCCTGCGCGGCCTGAAGGAGAAGTACGAGGTCCACCACGGCATCCGCATCGGGGACGGCGCCCTGGTCGCCGCCGTTCAGCTCGGCGACCGTTACATCAGCGACCGCCAGCTGCCGGACAAGGCCATCGACCTGATGGACGAGGCCGCCTCGTGTCTGCGCATGGAAATCGATTCTGTTCCCGCCGAAGTCGACGACGCCCAGCGCCGTCGTAACCAGCTCGAGATGGAGCGCCTGGCCCTGGCCAAGGAGACCGACCGCCATGCCGTGAACCGGCGCGAGCACATCGAGCGGCAGATCGCCGAGCTCGACGACGAGCTGTCGGGTCTGCGCGCCCGTTGGGAACGGGAGAAGGAAGCCATCGACGCCATCCGCACCGTGCAGGAGGAGCAGGAACGCCTGGGTCTCGAGATCGAGCGGGCCGAGCGCCAGGGCGACCTGGCCCGGGCCAGCCAGCTGAAGTACGGCCGCAAGGGCGAGCTCGCCGCGGAGCTCGAGCGCAACCGTACGGCTCTGCTCGAACTGCAGGGCGACGCGCCCATGCTCAAGGAGGAGGTGGACGAGGAGGACATCGCCCGCATCGTCGCCCGCTGGACCGGCATCCCCGTCCAGCGTCTGATTGAAGACGAGGTTGCCAAGCTGCGCGATCTGGAGACACATCTTTCTGCCCGCGTCGTGGGGCAGGAGCAGGCCGTCGACGAGGTGGCCCGCACGGTTCGGCGCGCCCGCGCCGGGCTGGGCGACCGCACCCGTCCCCTCGGCTCGTTCCTGTTCCTCGGCCCGACCGGAGTGGGTAAGACCGAACTGGTCAAGGCCCTCGCCGCCGAGCTCTTCGACGACGAGTCGCGCCTGGTGCGTCTGGACATGAGCGAGTACATGGAACGCCACAGCGTGGCGCGCATGATCGGCGCGCCGCCGGGCTACGTGGGCTTCGAATCGGGCGGCCAGCTCACCGAGGCGGTGCGGCGCAAGCCCTACTCCGTGGTGCTGCTCGACGAGGTGGAGAAGGCCCATCCCGAGGTCATGAACGTGCTGCTGCAGCTGCTCGACGACGGTCGGCTGACCGACGGCCAGGGCCGCGTCGTGGACTTCCGCAACACGCTGGTGGTGATGACGAGCAACCTCTGTCAGGACGAGCGCTTCGCCCCGCTTGTTGATGTGGACGAAACCTCACGACGTGAAAGGGAACAAGAGCTGCTCGCCGAACTCGGCCGCCACTTCCGGCCCGAGTTCCTCAATCGCCTCGATGCGGTGACCCGTTTCGCGGCCCTCGACGCCGGATTGATCCGGCGCATCGTGGAGCTGGAGCTGGGCAAGGTGGCGAAGAACCTCGCTGAACAGGACATGCACCTGAGCTGGAGCGCCGCTGCGGTCGACCGCCTGGCGGAGCTGGGCTACGACCCGCGCTTCGGCGCGCGGCCGGTCAAGCGGCTGATCCAGCGTGAGGTGCAGGATCGGTTGGCCGATACGATTCTCAGCGGAGACATGGGGGCCGAAGGGCGGGTGGAGCTCGTGGTCGCAGGGGGCGGCTTCACTCTCGTTGCGAAGGCCGAGGCGGCGGCCGGTTGATGCGGCCGCCGCCTTGAGCGGCTCAGGCGAAGAACATCTCCGCCGCTTCCATGATGCTCTCCGACAACGTGGGATGCGGATGGATCGTCAACGCTAGATCCTGCCACCGCGCCGCCATTTCGATGGCCAGCGCCGCTTCCGAAATCAGCTCGCCCGCACCGGGTCCTGCCAGGCCTACTCCCAGCACACGATCGTTGGTCGGATCGATGATGATCTTGGTCATGCCGTCGTCGCGGCCGAGGGTCAGGGTGCGGCCGATGCTGCGCCAGGGGATCTTGGCCGTCTTGATCTCGATCTTCTTCTCGCGGGCTTCGGTCTCGGTCAGGCCCACCCAGGCGACTTCCGGATCCGTGAAGCACACCGCAGGAATGCCCCGCGGTTCGAAGGCGGCCGTCTTGCCCGCGGCCACTTCGGCGGCCACGTTGCCCTCGTGGGTCGCCTTGTGGGCCAGCATGGGCTGACCGGTGACGTCGCCGATGGCGAACACGCCCGCCGCCGTGGTGCGGCGCAGGGCGTCGACTTTCACGAACCCGTCCTCCAGTTCGATGCCCGCCTCCTCGAGTCCGATGCCGTCCACGTTGGGACGCCGGCCCACCGACACGAGCACCTGGTCGAACACCTGGCTCGACTGCTCGCCCTTCTTGTCCTCCATGGTCACCGCGACGCCATCGGGCCGCTCTTCGAGACCGAGCACTTTCGTGTTGGTCAGGATGGCTTCGAACTGCTTGTCCAGGCGCCGCTTGACCTGGCTGACGAGATCGCGGTCGGCGCCGGTCATGATCTGGGGGAGCATCTCCACCACGGTGATCTTGGTGCCCAGGGCCGCGTAGACCGACCCAAGCTCCAGACCGATGTAGCCGCCGCCGATCACCAGCAGCGACTCCGGGATCCGCTTGGGATCGAGGGCGCCGGTGCTGTCGATCACGCGCTCGCTCAACGACGTCACGAAGGGCGGCAGCGTGGGGCGCGAACCGGTGGCCAGGATCGCCTGGTCGAACTCCAAGGTCGTTTCGCCGCCGTCGACCAGGTCGATGTGCAGCGACTTCGGCCCGGTGAACCGGGCGCGGCCGCGCACGTGGCGGATTTTCTTCTTCTCGACCTTGCCGCCGAGTCCGCTGGTCAGCGCCTCGACGATGCCGTCCTTCCAGGCGCGCATCTTGTCGATGTCGAGGGTCGGCGCGGCGAAGGTCACGCCCATCTCGTCCGATGTCTCCGCTTCGCGGATCACCTTGGCCGCGTGGAGGAACGCCTTGCTCGGAATGCAGCCGCGGTGCAGGCACACGCCGCCCGGGTTGAGCTCGGGCTCGACGATGGTGACCTCGAGGCCCAGGTCGGCGGCTTTGAACGCCGCCGCGTAGCCGCCGGGACCGGCGCCGACGATCACCAGAGGGGCTTTATCAAGGGCGCTCATGAGGGATCCTCCATGACCAACTCGTCTGGTTGCTCGAGGGCTTCGCAGATCCGACGCAGAAAGCGGGCGCCGTCGGCGCCGTCGACCACGCGGTGGTCGTAGCTCAGCGAGAGGGGCATGCGCAGGCGGGGCGCAAAATCCGTACCCTGCCACACGGGTTCCATCTCCGCCCGCGATACGCCCAGGATCGCCACCTGGGGCGCGTAGACGATGGGCGTGAAGCCCGTGCCGCCGATGCCGCCGAGGTTGCTGATCGTGAAAGTACCGCCCTCCATGTCCGCCGGCGAGATGCGCCGTTCGCGTGTTTTGGCGGCGGTCGTGTTGAGTTCGGAGGCCAGGGTAGCGACGCCCTTCTTGTCGGCGTCGCGCAGCACCGGCACGAGCAGCCCGCCCGGCGTGTCGACAGCCACGCCTATGTGGATGTACTGCTTGAGGATCAGCTCGCCCGCGGCCAGGTCGAGGCTGCTGTTGAGCTGGGGGAATTCGCGCAGGGTCTCGGCTACCACCCGGACGAGGATGGCGGTCATCGTGAGTTTCGCTTCCGGCGCCGCTGAGGCGTTGAAATTCTTGCGGTAGGCTTCGATCTCGGTGATGTCGGCCTTGTCGTCCTGGGTCACTCGCGGGGCGGTGGCCCAGGCGTAGGCCATGGCCTCGGCGGTGATCTTGCGCACCTGGGACAGGGGCTGCCGCTCGACGGCGCCCCACTTGGCGAAGTCGGGCAGCGGCCGTGAGACGGCCGCGGTCGGCGTCGCGCCCGCCATGACGCCCTTGACGAACTCGCGCACGTCCTGCTCGGAGATCCGCCCGCCGGGGCCGGTGCCGGCCACGGCGTGGATGTCCACGCCCAGCTCGCGGGCGAAGCGGCGCACGATAGGCGAAGCGGGGGCTACTTCGCCGGGCGGGGTGACGCGGGTGCGTGGGGGAGGCAGGGCGCCGCCCGCAGTGGGTTTGGCGGCGGGGGCGGCCACGGCCACGGCGGCCGGAGTCGGCGCCGGCGCCTCGGCAGCCGCAGGAGCGGCCTGCACGCTCGGCGGTGCCGCCGCCTGCGTCCCGTCCTCGGGCTCTCCCTCCATGATCACCTGCCCGATGTCCACTTCTTGGCCGTCTTCGACGAGGATGGCCGAAATGGTCCCGGTGAACGGCGAGGGCACGGCGACGACGGCCTTGTCGGTCTCCATTTCCAGCAGCGTCTGGTCCACCTCGACGCGGTCGCCCACCGCGACGCTCACGCCGATGACGATCCCTTTGACGACACCGTCGCTGACCTCGGGCACACGGATCTCCTGCTTCATGATCGTCTCCCCTTAGTCGACGTGCGGGTTCAGCTTGTCGGGATCGATGCCCAGATCGGTGATGGCCTTGCGGGCCACCTCCATGTCCAGATCGCCGTCGAGGGCCAGCTCGTGCAGGGCGGCCAGGGCGATGTAGCGGTGGTCGACCTCGAAGAAGTCGCGCAG
>ERZ890953.78-NODE-78-length-55805-cov-7.160951_pt1 | contig 55805 bp, 46 predicted proteins | sample MGYA00521264_ERZ890953 | MGnify/ENA primary metagenome ERZ890953 (study PRJEB32303, sample SAMEA104408629) | aquatic metagenome | biome: Brackish water; feature: Chemocline; material: water | place: Baltic Sea | collected 2014-10-26T21:54:00 | depth 200 m ...
CTGTCTGCGTCTGCGTCGGTGTCGCTGTCTGCGTCGGTGTCGGTGTCTGTGTCGCTCTCATCGCAGTCCGGAGCCCCCGCACAGTCGGGATCATCGCAGTCGTACAGGCCGTCGCCGTCGTTGTCGGCGCCGTCAGCGCACTCGCCGGGGTTGGCCCCTTCCCAGGTCTTGGCTCCCGTGTCGTCGTCCTTGCCGCAGGACACCAGCAGGAGTGCGGCCAAGAGGGTGAGGTGACGCAGGTACATGGTGCTGCTCCCGTGCGGTGGTTTTCGCCCGGCGAGGGCAGGGGTTCCGCTTGCAGGGAGCCTACCACGGCCTGCAAGAGCAGCAGGACCATTCGCGCGGTCGTGCGCCTCGGGGAGTCCGGATCGTCGCGCAGTGGGGGGCTCGAGGAGGCGTCAGGGGCCTGCCTCAGCGGCGCACGAGGGCGTCGCCGCGATGGCGCTCGCGAGCTCCCGGGCGATGATGGCGTGGCCGGTGGAGTCTGGGTGGATCTCGTCCAGCCACAGGGTGTCGTGCTCGGCCAGGGCGGCGCTGAAGGCGGGCGCCAGGTCCACGGCCGGGTAGCCCCGGGCCGCCATGATCCCGGTCATGGCCTGGCGGTACTGGTCCATGAGGGGGTCCCGATCCAGCCCGCGCACCTCGCTCTCCCGGGCCAGCAGCAGGCCCACGGCCCTGCCCCCCCGCGCCTCGATGTGGTCGAGCATGGCGTCTATGTTTGCGCGGTAGTCCTCGAGGGACACGCGCACGGGGCCCTCGATGGGCTCCTCGGCGTAGAGCCGGAGGGTCTCCCAGGGGATGCTCTCCCGCCGCCGGAAGCGCTCCGGCCCGTGTACCCGCAGCTGGCAGGTGCCTGCCCGCCCCAGCTGCGTGCTGCGGGTGAGGGCGCGCATTCCCATGGACGCGAGGGCCAGGGGTGACGCCAGGCGCTCCTCGAGCTGCCGATCGGTCCAGCGCCAGTGCATGGCGTCGTCGAAGAGGTTGCCCACGATGAGCAGGTCCGGGTCTACCTGCTCGCTGAGGCGCTCCAGCAGCCCCAGGGACTGGTGCGAGGAGTAGCCTGGCACGCCGCCGTTGATGACCACCCAGTGCCAGCTTGGGCAGGACTGGGCAAGCTGCAGCTCGAGCTGGTGGGCGAAGCCGTCCTGGGCGCCCACGCCCCAGCCGAAGATGGAGGAGTCCCCCAGGGCCAGCACTCGGCGCTCCGGCCGCCCATGGGGGACAGAGGGGTGCTGGTGCTCCCGGAGGTGCATGGGGCCGATCTGCACGGGGACACGGTCCCGCCAGCCCTGGCGAGGCAGGCGCCAGAACAGCTCCCGATCGAACTCCATCTCGCCCTCGAGGCAGAGATCCAGCTGCCAGCGCTGGTTGCCGTAGCCCGCCGCCAGCTCCAGCAGGCCTGCCGTGCCAGCAGCGAGCGCCGCGGACAGCAGGATGCGCAGGCCGACGGAGCGCTGCATTCGGGTGACCTCATCGGCGGAAAGGGCGGGTGGGCGAAGCTAGCACGCCAGCCTGGCCAGCGCTGGGCGTGCGACCTGAGCTCAGCGCCCCGAGGCTGTCACAGCGCGAGCTGCACATCCTGGGGCGGGGGAGCTGGGGGACGCTCACTGGCGCCTGGCTGAGCTTGCGGTGTGGAGTCAGTCACCAGGTAGAGCACCACCCGCTCACCACCGTCTTGGGTCTCGACGACGGCGGGGCCCAGCATGCGCTGCAGGCCGTCGCGCAGGGCTGCGTCGTCGCTGGGCCGGTAGAAGTCGCTGTGCAGGACCACGCTGCCCACCCTCTGTTCCACCAGGTCGAGCCTGGCGAGCTCGAGGGGCGAGCTGCTGGGGTCACCGGAGTGCTCGAAGAGCACATTGGACAGGACGGCATCCATGGGCTCCCGCGGGCTGTCGATCTCGGTGTCGACGCACAGCTCCATCACGGGACGGCGGTGGTGGGCCTGGTAGTAGCAGGACAGGCTGCGGGTCCACATCTCGAGCTCGTTGTCGGTGCCGTCCAGGGAGTGGCCGTACAGGTCGAGCACGGCGAGACCCTGGGGAGCGTGCTCGTAGGCGCTGGGGATCTGGGCCATGGAGCGCGTGACCCGGAACGGCAGCCCCGTGCCCAGTACGGCGTCCCCCACAGCCAGCGCGAGCACCGGCAGCAGGAGGGTCGGGGAGAGGCGCCGGGAGAGCGCCTGGAGCACCGCCGCGCCGACCAGCCCGGCGCAGAGGGTGAAGAGCCAGGCGAAGCGGATGGGGAAGCGGAAGGTGTCGATCCCTCGATACTCCACCAGCGGCGCGATGAAGGATGGCAGGGACGCGCCGCCTTCGACCACGCGGAAGTCCTTGCCGAAGCAGATCAGCAGCGCCGCGACGGCCAGCAGGGCCAGGGCACGCCAGCCCTTCTGGCCCCACAGCAGCACGGGGGAGAACAGCAGCAGCCAGAAGGTGGTGAAGGCCAGGGGAGCGCCCACCGAGTGCCCCACCACGTCGAGCCGTGTGGTCCAGGTGGTGAGGGTGGCCAGGGTGGCGGTGCCGATGGAGAGGATCAGCTCGGGCTTGGGTTGGCCAGAGTCCACCCCGGCACCCTGTGCGAAGATCCAGAGGTACAGGGCGGCGGCGGGCAGGGCCACGATGGCGGCGCCGGGCAGCAGGCGCAGCACCGTGCGTGGGCGTGCGGCGATCAGCACGAGCAGCAGCAGGGTGGCCGGGATGCCCTGGTAGGCGCTGGTGAGCAGGGCCAGCACCCACAGCAGGCCCAGCAGCGCGCCCCGACCCCAGGGCAGGCCGTGGTCGGGCCCGGTCCACGCGGTGGTGATCATCAGCGGCAGCCAGCAGGCCATCAGCAGGTACACATGGCCCTCGAGCACCGCGCTGGCGGCGATGCCCGAGAAGCCGAAGCTCAGCCCCGCCAGCAGGCTCCACGGGCGGCGCACCGCGAGCACGCGCCTGGCGCAGTGTTCGGCGGCGAGGGCATTGAGGAAGGGTACCAGCCACGTGTAGAGCGTGGCCGTCAGCCAACCCGAGAGCACCCCGCGGCTGGCCCAGGCCAGGGCGAGCATGAGGATGGAGTCGGCGCGCTGCAGGCTCTCGCCGTCGGGCCAGCCGCTGCCCGCCGCGATGAGCTTGGGGAAGCCGTCCACCGCCTGCTCCATCAGCCAGACGCTGACGTAGAGGTCGAAGTGTCGGGTGACCAACACGGCGGGGTTCAGGGTGGCGGCCGGCCAGCTGAAGATGGTGGCCACCAGCAGAAAGAACGCCACGACGAAGGCGCTGCCTGCGGGGCGGTGGAGCCAGGCCATGGGCTCTTTGGGCCGGGCGTCCGTGTTGCTCACGTGGGCTCCGACCGTCGCCAGCGCAGTGCGGCGACCACCGCCAGGAAGCCGATGTAGACCAGCGCCAGCCCGCTCCAGCCCATGGCTACGATGTAGGGCTTGGAGGGTTCTTGGTCAGTGGCGGGGGTGGGGGCCGGACAGGCGGGGATGCGGACGGCCCGGGCCCCTGCGCCGCCGATCTCGTAGGAGAAGGCGATGCGCTCGTGGGCCTGATCGGTGAGCAGGGCCAGCCCGTCCCAGAGCTCGCGGGTGCCCTGGGCGTCGCGCTGGTCGATGCGAAGCTGGAGGCTGCGCATGGGATCGGCGTCGAAGGTCCCCTCGAGCACGGCGGCGCCGTTATCCTTGAGCCGAATGGTCTCGTAGCCGATGCGCTCGGCGTAGATCTTGGCGCCCGCGGGGGCCTTGACCAGCTGGATGGTGATCTGCTGCTGCGGGGCCTTGGCGGCTTGCCCGGGCGTGGGCTGCTGGCCCTGGGCGGAGAGGCTGGCGAGCAGTGTCAGCAGGATGGGGGTGTTCACGGTGCGCCTTCTGGAGGGCGGGATCGGGCGGCTCCCGGCTAGGCCTGGGAGGGCTCGGGGCGGTGAGGCCTGGAGCTTGCTTAGTAATATCACTGCTGCTGGAGCGCCTTTTCAGTACAGCGGACACTTGGCCCAGCGCGCATCAAAAGACCTGCTCGGCGCTGGTGGGCGCCAGCACGTAGACCATCAGCAGCCGGTCTTCGTGCCAGAGCACCGAGGGCGCCTCGAGCATCCACGGGCCGCCTTCGGGGGCGGCGATGTCCAGGCGCTGGTAGCCGTCGAAGCGCAGGCCCTTGCGGGACCTCACCCTGCCCAGGGTGCCCTCCCGGTGGAAGAACATCATCCAGCCATCCGTGGTGAGCAGGGTGGAGGTCACGCCGCCACCCTCGAAGCGCAGGCCGTCCTCGAGCTCGAAGCTCAGCCCATCCGCAGAGAGGGCGCTGGTCACCTCGTGGGTGCTGCGGGTGAGGTACATGCGCTGCCCACCCTCGGGCAGCTCGACCACGTCGGGGTCCACGTAGCCGCCTTCCATGCGCAGCCCGGGCTCGAGGGTCCAGCTCTTGCCGTTGTCGGAGACGGCCGAGACGATGCTGTTGTGGGGGCTCAGGCCTGGGTCGGCCTCGCTGGGGTGGTGGATGAAGTAGAGCCGCAGCCCACCGTCGGCTGTGGGTGACACGCAGGGGTCCACCTGCAGGCCTTCTCCCAGCCCCTCGATGACCACCGGCGTGGTGGCGCCGCCCTCGAAGGGCAGCCAGGCGAGGGACTCGCCATGGTCCACGAAGTACACGCGCAGATGTCTGCCGACCCGCACCAGCTGGGGCGAAGAGGCGGACACGGCCAGGGGAGTCTTGCTCGTCTCCCAGTGCAGCCCGTCTGTGGAGGTGGCCGTGAAGAGCTGCTTCCAGTTTGGATCTTCCACGCGAAACGGGACATCGGCGGGAGGCTTCTCGAAGCGAGCCGGCCCCTCGTCGTCCGGCTTGGGAGGCTCTGTGCAGCCCAGGCTCACCACCAAACACGCCGCGGCGGTGACGCGGAGGGAGCGGTGGACGGTGGAAACGAGCGAGGACCCGGTCACGGGCGCTCCAACGATGGGCGGGAGGGGGCGGAGGGGAGGGGAGAGCTAGGGGCGGTCGCTGTGCTCCTGGCTCCAGACGATGACCTCGGGGGTCTCGGGGCCGAGCCGGAAGCGGTGCCGCTCCTGCCAGCTTAGCCCGGCTGGGTCGGGGATGGAGGAGGAGAAGGGCAGGCCTGGGGCCTCGGGGGTGGCCTGAGTGAGGTTCGCCACGCTCACCAGCCAGCGGCGCTCTCCGGGCGCGGGAGGTTCGGCCACATAGGCTCGGCACAGCTCCCAGTCCGCGCCGTAGGGGTTGAGGTCGCCGTCGTGCATCAGGCGGGGGTACCAGTGAGTCTCGGCCCCCAGGACGCCGCACTCCATCCAGCGGTCCCCCGGTGCGAGCTGATCCGCGAAGAAGACGTCCAGCTGCTGGATGGCGCGGTCCTCGGGGAAGAACAGGAAGTCCTGGGGCGGCCGGCGGCCCCACAGCACGAGCACCAGGGCCAGGGCCGCCAGCCCCGCCCCGGCACGCTGGAGCCAGCGGGGCAGGCGCCCGGCCACGGAGTCCACCAGCCGGAACGGTGCGGCGGTGACGAGCACCACCACGGGAGCCAGGAAGAAGTAGGCGTAGCGAGCTCCGAAGTCCGTGAGCCAGGCCGGGACCAGCACCTGCACCAGGGTGAAGCCCAGCACCACCAAGGCGGCCAGCGAGCCCCGCCAACCTCGACGTCCGGGCAGCAATGCCAGCAGGGGGAGCCAGCACAGGGTCAGCGGAGGCAGGCTGCGCTGCTCGATCATGTGCCCCTGGATGCGCCGGCCGGCCAGTGCGGCGGAACCCTGGTCCAGCACCCGGCGCCAGGCGGGCTGATCCGAGCCGGGGGTGGGCGGCGGTGGGGGCTTGGGTGTGGCGCCCTTGGGGGGCTCGCCGAGGTTCATGGGCGGGACGACCTTGCCCGGGTCCACGGCCGCCGCGGCGTTGTCGAACATGCCCGCGGCCTGCTTGACCGCCACCGCTCGTTCGAGGGCCTTTCCCGGTGCCATGGTGGCCAGCGCCAGCAGCAGCAGGGCGGCGCGGGTCTTCCAGGTGGACCGCAGGCTCCCCACCGGGCCCAGGGCGACCAGGGCGAGGGTCAGGGGCGCCAGCATGATGCCCCGGTTGTCCGCGGCCCAGCCCAGCCCCGTGATCAGGCCCGCGGTGGCGACCCAGGGCCAGCGAGGCCAGCGCTGGGCGGCCAGGGCGGCGGCGATCCCCAGGGCCACCAGCGCTCCCATCAGGGGGTAGGGGTTGGTCCAGTGGCTGCCGGGCGACAGGGTGGGCAGCAGGGCTACCCCCAGCGCCGCCACAGCGCCGGCCCAGGGGCCCGCCAGCGCACGGGCGGCCAGGGCGGCCCCCAGCAGCATCAGCACCGCCGAGCCCGAGGCCAAGAGCTCGGCCGCCCAGGGATAGCCCAGCGGTTCGCCCAGCAGCCCCAGCAGGTAGGGGTACACGGTGGGGCGCCACGGCGGGTAGTAGTGGGCGTACTCGGGGTGCTGCAGCACGTGGGCGCACAGGCGATACTCCCACCAGTCGGCACCGCTGGGGCTGGCGTGGGGTTGGAACGCGCCCACCCGCAGCCCCATCAGCACCGTGCTCGCCACCACGCCGAGCAGCCAGGGGGCCTCGCGACGCGCCCGCTGCACGGTCGAGCGGGGCGCGCGGTCGCTGTGGGTCTCGGGAGTGGGCGGAGTCACGGGGGCGCGCTGCCTGGTGGGTTGGAGCGGAAGGGGCATGATACCGTAGCCGAGCCATGACAGCCCGCCTCCGCTCCCGGCCTCTCGTCGCCATCGCAGCACTGCTGGTCCTGGCGCTGTCGGTCTTCGCGCTCCGGGGCCTGCGCTGGCCGGGCTTCGCCGAGGTGGTCCCCTTCGCGCCGCCGCTGTTCCACGGTGTCCTCGAGGCCCGGTCGGTCGATGGGCTTCACTTCGAGGTGCTGCGTACCCCCCTGCGCTTCCCGGCCGAGACCCAGCACCAGGCGTGGACTCCCGAGGGAGGCAGGCGGCTGTTCTTCTTCGACGGGCACGACGAGCAGCTGAAGGTCCTGGACCTGGACTTCGCGGAGCTGGAGAGTCTGGAGCTGGAGGGAGACTGCGGCGCCGATCCTCCGCCCGGTACCGCCTGCGTCGACCCCTGCTGGCTGCAGCTGCCCGATGGGCGGCAGCTCCTCTACTATGTCGCGGCGCCTCGCGGCCTGGACCCTGCCCTGAGCCCCGGCGGCGTCCAGGTCCACGTGGCGGTCAGCCAGGACGGCCGGCGCTGGCGGCCCCAGCCTGGCGCGGTCCTGCAGGGGCGCAGCGTGGTGGATCCGGACGTCGTGGCGCTGCCGGACGGGCGCCTCCGCATGTACTTCACCTCGGTGCTGGACCCGGGGGGGCGTCCGCACCAGGACGGCCTGCCCGCGGTGTACTCCGCCATCAGCGACGATGGCCTGCGCTTCGAGCGCGAGCCGGGTCAGCGGCTGGCGGACGCCAGCGCCAGCGCCACCCTCGCCCTGCCAGGTGGGGGCTACCGAAGCTACTACCACCCCTTCGCAGGCGGCATCGTCAGCGCGCGGTCCACGGACGGGCTGGTCTTCGAGAGCGAACCGGGGGAGCGCCTGCCGGCCGAACCCTTGCCTGGGTCCCGCTGGGTGGGCAGCGCCTCCCCGGCGGTCCTGGCCTCGCCGGATGGCGGGGTGTGGATGACCCTCAACGCGGCCCGGGAGCCCTGGTTCCCCTTCAACCTGTTGGCGGTGGCGCGCTACGGTCGCGAGCCGGAGCCCGTGGCGCCCTGATCACTGTGGGTCGGTCCAGGAACGCAGCCGGCGCTGACCGGCGCGACCCTGAAGACCAAGACTCGCTCCCCCGCGTCCGTGCTCTCGGCCAGGGGCGGTCCCCACCAGCGCGCGAGCTGGAGGGCCGTAGGCTGACGCCGGGCGGCATCGAAGCTGTCAGGGTGCCAGGCCAGGGCCGTGACGCATGGATCCAGATCAGGTGCCGACCCACCCTGCACCAGGGCGTGGTGGACCCGGTGATTCAGGGCGATCAGCCGGCTCTCGCCCAGCTGCACGGTGAGGCAGGCCATGGGTAGCTGGCGGCGGTGCCCGGTCTGGTAGAAGCAGCTCAGCTCCTTGAGCTCCACCCCCTGAGGATGCTCGGCGGAGAACGCGGGCCAGAGGTCCAGCACGGTGTCGTGGGCCTCGAGCGCGCCGTAGGCCGAGGGGACGGTGGCGAGGGTAGTGCGCGCCTCCCAGGGCCGGGCGCCCATCACCAGCAGCTCGGCCAGGAGCACCGCGCCCGCCGCGACGCCCAGGGAAGGCCGCGGCATGGCGGCCACCGTGCGCGCTGCCCCCAGGCCGGCCGCCAGGTAGTACAGCCACAGGGCCCGGGCGGGCAGGCGGAACAAGGCCAGGGCGGGCAGGCGATGGGCCAGCCAGCCGAAGGGCAGGGGAGCGGCGAAGCTGTCGTCGGGAGAGCAGGTCAGGCGCAGCTCCGGCCCCAGCGCGACGAGCACGCCGACGAGGGCCAGCAGGGCCAGCCCACGGCCGATGCGATCGCCCCGGACGAGGGGGGCCACCACGCCCAGCACCAGCAGGACGAAGATCAAGGCGGTGCGCGTGCCGTGCAGCAGGGCGTCGCTGCCTGGCGGGCTGCCGGCCAGGCGGTCCAGGGAGACCACGGCGGGCGGGGGCAGGGCACCCATGTGCCAGCTGTACCAAGCCCAGCTGTCGGCCCCGTTCACACCCCGGGTCGCGAGCAGGGTGCCCAGGGCGAACAGCCCCAGAGGCAGCGCCACCAGCGCCAGCACCCGCCACAGGGGGCGGCGTGTCCAGGCGCACCACAGGGGCGTGAGGCCGGCGGCGAGGTAGGCGAAGTAGCCGCTCTGCAGGGCGCACAGCAGCCCGGCGCCCGCGACCAGCAGGGCCCAGCGCCAGGGGCGCTCCCGAGGCGAGAGCTGCAGGGCCCCCAGCAGCAAGGGCAGGCCTGGTCCCACCAGGATGCCGCCGTGACCCTCGGTGATGGCGGTGCCCACCAGCGGGTTGGCCATCACGACGACGGCGGCGATCCCTGCAGGCCAGGGCGGGAGCCGGAAGGGGCCGCGGGCCGCCCACCAGGCCGCCAGGCCCATGGAGCCCACCCCCACCAGGGTGGCCGTGGAGTAGGCCCGCACCGGGCCCAGGACCCAGGCCAGGGGCGCGCCCAGCAGGGCGAAGAGCCAGGTGTCCAGCAGCTCGGCCAGGCCCCTGCCCGAGGACAGCTGGAAGAGCAGCCAGGCGGAGCCGAAGCCGTCGAAGTTGCGCTGCACCAGAGCGCCGGTGGACGCCATGGGCCAGGTGACCAGCGCGGCGACGAGCAGGCAGGCCAGGGCCGCCAGGGCCCACTCGCGCCCGGTGACTGGCGCCCGCCGTTCGGGGACGGCCAGGACGGGCAGCCTGGCCCGGTGAACCAGCAGGGCCAGCACAGCCACCGCCAGCAGGAACAGGCCCCAGCCGCCCAGGACCACCGTGGCGCCTTCGAGCAGATCGGTCGCCACCATCGGGGCCTCGGGCAGCCCGACGCCGGCAGGCCAGGGTGCAGGGAGCCCAGGGTCAAGGGGAGGCATCGCGGCCTCCCCGCCACCACAGCAGCCCCAGGGCGGCCACCATGAGCAAGCCCCAGGCGAAGCTGGCGGCCAGAGGTGGTCCGCCGCCCTCGGTGCGCACCAGCTGAGAGCCGCCTTGGACCTGCACCAGGCTGTAGTGCAGCCGCCCTTGGTGGATGGAGTCCATCATCACCAGCTCGTCCAGGCAGCCTGGCGCGTCCTGGTCATCTCCGCAGTGGGCCTGGAGACGAAGGTAGCGGGGGGCGCTCGGCAGATCCAAGCGGGCGCCGAGGGATGACCCGTCTGGTAGGAGATCAACCTGCTGCTGCTGACCCAGGAAGCTCAGGCTCAAGCTCACGCCAGGAGCGGGGGCTCCGGCGGGGGGCGTGACGGTGATGGTCAGGGGGTAGGGCACGTCGGGGGGGCCAGGCTCTCGCTGGGGTGCTCAGGGGTCCGAGCCGGGGGCTCGCGACGGGAGATCGATGGAGATGTAGCGCGCGCTGGGCCAGCAGCAGTCCCGGGTCACGTCCACCAGGGTCAGATCCCCCGCGCGACGGGTGACCATGCCCGCCGCCTCGAGGTCCTGGGCGATGGCCACGACGGGCTGCAGGGCCTGCATGGCGGGGCGATGGTGGAGGATGATCCAGCGATAGCCCTTGGCCTTGGCCATGGCCGCCACGGACTCCATGGACCACGAGGGACCGGCCATGTGGGCGAAGATCTCCTCTTCCATCGAGTTGGCCATGGTGATGCCCACGGGCTGGTGGTGGATCGTCTGGAAGTACAGGGGCCAGTGGCCTTGGCGCACGGGGAGGTGCAGCACGGGGCCGGGCTCGAGGCCTTGGACCAGCTGGGACAGCTCGGGGTCCGGAGGGGTGGTGCTGCGCCAGGCTGCCGGCCCGGGGTTGAGCAGCATGGCCTCGGCCAGCAGCAGCGCCCCCGCGGCCAGGGTGATGGGCCGACTGCGCTGGGCCAGCCACAGGCCCGCGAGGATGGCCGCGGCCAGGTGGGTGACCATGGCGAAGCGCCACAGCTCGATGAGCTTGTTGAAGGGAGGCAGTCGATCCAGCAGGAGGTAGGGCAGCGGGATGTGGGCCTGTCCGGTCAGCCGTGCCCCGTGGTCCAGGGCGAGCCAGGGGCCCAGGGCCAGCAGCGCGCCCACCAGGGCCAGCCCCAGGGCCCACCAGCCCAGGCGGCTGCGGGCCGTGAACAAGCCCAGCGAGGCCAGGACCAGGGCAGCCAGGCCAGTGGACCAGCCGTTGAGGAAGGCCGTGGGCAGCAAGTCCGGCCCCAGGGCGCGCACGGCGCCGGGCAGGACGAAGCCCAGCAGATCCGCCTGGCCCTCCACCAGCCGCTGGCGCAGGATCTCCTCGCCGCTGCGCTGGAGCAGCGCGGCGTCGGCGGTGCTCACCTGCAGCGCGAAGAGCAGGCAGGGCGCGGCCAGCAGCGCGGCCACCCCCAGCAGGCCGGCCAAGCGCCTCCAGTGGCGTGGGCCGGCCGCCAAGCCCAGCGCGCCTGCCACCACCACCGCCGCCAGCCCCACATAGGTGTTGGACACCGCCGCGAGGGCCAGCAGCGCGCCCCCCAAGGCTGTGCGCCAGGCGCCGCCTCGGGCCACGGTCTGGGTCGTGGCCAGGCCCACCAGCGGCAGCCAGAACAGCTGGCTGACCTCGGGGTTCCCGTTGTGGGCGCTGCACAGCAGCACCGGGGAGAGGGCCAGGATCGGCGTGGCCGCCAGGGCCGCCGGCCAGGACCCGGTGAGGCTCCGCAGCAGGGCGTAGAGCAGGGCGCCGGCCAGGGCGACGTGCAGCGGCAGCAGCAGGTTGGCCGCCAGCACCGGGCCCGCCAGCAGGGTGATCGGGGTGAGCAGGACCGCCTCGACGGGGGTCATGGGCCAGAAGGAGCCGCCGTCGGGGAAGCCGATGAGCTGGGTGTGGACCCCGAGATCACCCTGGGTGGCGATGCTGTGGGCCACATGCCACAGGGTCCAGGGCACGGTGGGCGTGTCCGTGTCCGGGTGTCCCTGCAGGCGGCTGCCCAGGTGCAGGGTCAGGCCAGGGGAGCGCGCCAGGGCCACCAGCAGCCAGCCCAGGCCCACCAGCAGCGCTTCGCGGGCCAGGCGCGGGGCGGAGAGCGGGGGGTGGCTGCGGGGCTGCACGACCGGGCTCCCTCCTGCGGTGGGCCTGGTGGGGACCTGGCCATCGTATCGCGCCCGGGATCAGCGCAGGTAGTGGCGGACCCTGGTCAGCACCGTGCGCCACTGGCTGGGGGAGTGTACCTGGCGGGCCAGGTCCCGCAGGATCGCAGGGCGAAGGTAGAAGCGCCTGAAGGCGCTGTTGCGGGCCTGGACCAGCTGGGCGCGGGTGAGCCCGGGGGGCGCGTAGACCGCCTTGTGGACCACGAAGTCCTGCCAGGGCAGGGTGTCGGGGTCGATCTCGCCCGACCCCGCGAGCTGCTGGTAGACGGCGGTGCCCGGCAGGGGGAGGAAGAGCCCGAACTGGGCCCGGTGCAGGGGCAAGCTCAGGGCCAGCTCGATGGTGCGCTGCAGATCGGCGGCGGTCTCGGTGGGGTAGCCGAGGATGAACATGCCTTGCAGGCGGATGTCCGACTCCCGGGTGATCATGGCCAGGCGTTCCCGGACCGTGCCCAGATCCAGCCCCTTGCGCATGTGGGCCAGCACCGCCGGGGAGCCCGACTCGATGCCCACGGCCATGGCATGGCAGCCTGCGCGCTCCATGGTCCGGATCAGCTCGGCATCGAGCTTGTCCAGCCGCACCCCGTTGGGAAGGGTCCAGGGCATGTCGAGCCCGCGGCGCAGCAGCTCCTCGCAGAAGGCCATCGCGTGGGTCTTGCTGGCGGTGAAGGCGTCGTCCTCGAGGTTGAGCTCCCGCACCCCGTGTTGGCGCCGCAGGAAGACGATCTCGTCGACGATGTCCCGGGCGCTGCGGCTGCGAATGCTGCGCCCGTGTACCAGATCCACCGAGCAGTAGCTGCACAGGCAGGGGCAGCCCCGGGTGGTGATGATGGGGGCCGTGGGCAGGCGCTTCGAGAAGGTGCCGTGAGGGGCGGCAGGGTAGCGTCCGGGAGGCATCAGATCCCAGGCGGGCCAGGGCAGGGCGTCGAGGTCCGCGTTGCGGCCCTTGGGGTTGACGAGCACCTGGCCATCCCGGCGCCAGACCAGGCCGGGCACCTCCGGGGAGCCAGGCTCGAGGCCCGCCTGGAGCCGGGCCAACAGGGCCAGCAGGCCGGGCTCCGCTTCGCCGTGCAAGCCCAGCTGCGCCGTGGGGAGCTGGCGCATGCTGCGCTCGGGTTCCCCGGTGACGTGGGGGCCGCCCACCACCGTCAGGGCGTGGGGCGCCACCTTTGCCGTGAGCGCCAGCACCTGGCTGACCGCGTCCAGATCGCAGCTGAACAGCTGGATGCCCACCAGCTCGGGCTGAAAGCGGCGCAGCTCGCGCTCGAGCTGGGGCAGGCCGCCGTGCAGGCCGGGACCGTCGAACAGGGCGACCTGGTGCCCGTCCCGGCGGGCCGCGGCGGCCAGGTAGCCCAGGCCCAGGGGCGGGGTCAGGATCGCCACCTGGGGGCTGGGCGGCCGCACCAGCAGCACTCTCACGGCCTGGTCTCCGGCGGCGCCATCAGTTGCGTCCCAGCACGCTGAACTGCACGATCCGCTGCGCTGCCCGGATACGCCGCAGCAGCTCCGCCGGGCTCGCGGTGGCGCGGGCGCGGCGCAGCAGGAAGCCAGGACGGAGGTAGAAGCGCCGGTAGGCCACCCGCACCGCCCGCTCCAGCTCGTGGCCCTCGAGCTGGCTGAAGTGCTGGTTGAAGAAGCCCTTCACGTGCAGCTTGCCCAGCTCGGCGTCCGTGCCGTCGGCGATCTCGGGGTGGTCGGCCTGGACCCGGTCGAAGATGTCGGTGCCCGGGTAGGGGGTGTAGATGCCGAAGCTGGCCGTGGCGGGCTCGAGCTCTTGCAGGAAGGCGATGGTGCGGTCCACGGTCTCCCAGGTCTCGCCTGGGCAGCCCAGCATCACGTGGGCGTGGGTCTCCACCCCGTGGGCTCGGCAGGCTGCGAAGGCGGCCCGGGTCTGCGCCAGGGTGATGCCCTTGCGGATGCCGTCCAGGATGCGCTGATCCCCGGACTCGACCCCGAACTTGATCAGGTGGCAGCCGGCCCGCTTCATCAGCGCCACCTGCTGTTCGTCGATGCGGTCCACCCGGGCGTTGCACACCCAGGTCACGTCCAGGCCCTGATCGATGATGCCCTGGCAGATGGCGGCGTTGCGTGCCTTGTGGGCCGTGAAGGTCTCGTCCCGGAACATGATCTCCCGGGTGCCGGCGTTGACCACCTGGCGGATCTCGGCCAGCACGTGCTCGGCGGAGCGCCAGCGCACCTTGTTGCCGAAGAAGCTGGGGACCGTGCAGAAGTCGCACTCGGCCCAGCACCCCCGGGAGGTCTGCATGGAGGTGAAGGGCAGGCGGCGGGCCACGGGGTTGAAGTAGCGGGCGTCCGCGGGAAGCAGGCTGCGGTCGGGCAGCGGCAGCTCGTCCAGGTCAACGATGAAGGGGTAGGGCGGGTTGACCACCACCCGGCCGTCGTGACGGAAGGCCAGCCCCGGCACATCGTGGCCGGACTCGCCCCTGCGCCAGGCGCGGAACAGGTCGCGCATCACCCACTCGGGCTCGCGCATCACGCCCACGTCCACCCCTGGGTCATCGAGGCAGGCCTCAGGCTGGAAGGTGGGGTGCGCCCCGAAGAAGACGGTGCGCAGGCGGGGGTTGGCGGCCTTGAAGGCCCGCCCCACCAGGGCGTCCTGGCGGAAGCTGTTGGTGGAGGTCAGCAGCACCAGGGCGTCCAGCTCCTCGGCGCTCGCCAGGGCTCGATCGTAGACCTCGCGATCCTGGGAGGCGTCCACCAGGCGCACCCTCACGCCGTCCTGCTGCAGCACCGTGGCCACGTAGAGCTGGGACAGGGGCGGCATCTGGATGCCACCCACCAGGTTGCCCCCGCACCAGCAGCCATAGACGAAGTCCCGGACCACGTTGCCCAGGACCTCGTCCGGCGGGATCAGGAGCAGCGCCCGCATGGGCTCCTCGATCCGGCTGGGGGGCGGGCTGGGCGTGGCGACATTCCGGCAGGGTAGCACCCGCACCCGACCGTGGCCACGGGGCTACGGGGGCGACGTGAGGGAGGCTGCCGCCAGCGGGGGAGGGGCTGCGGAGTGGCGGAAGCGTCGCGGTCAGCGGAGGGAGGGGTTCCCCGGCGGGCCCGATGGGATCCGGTACAGCAGGAAGCCGTCGTCGTAGCTCTCGGGCTGGCCCATCCCATCGGTGAGCACAGGCCGCACCTGGGCCCACACCTCCCGTCGGTAGGCCGTCGGGTCCACCACCACGTAACGGAACCCCACAGCGTCCAGCTCCGCCAGCGCGGCACCCACGTCCAGCTGGCCGGGGGGGCGAGAGGGGCCGTCCCGCTCCATGCTGAGCAGGAAGCGGGTGAGGGCGTTTTCCTCGAGGAAGCGCGCGGGGTAGCCGATCAGCGTGTCTGCGATGGGCGCGCCGTGGAAGGCCTGATAGCAGAAGTGGTCCCGGACGTACAGGGCGCTGCCCTGGTCGAAGAAGGGGATCTCGAGGATGGCGTCACCGGGCTGACCGGCGGCCACATCCCGGTAGACCTCAGGGACCGACAGCGGGCTGGAGGGGACGGGGATGGGCGTGCCCGACGCCAGGAACAGGTCCAGGCAGACCACCAGGACCACCACCGCCCAGCCCGGCCGGCGCAGGGCCGTGGGCAGGCGCCCCACCGCGGCGCGAGCGCCACGGGCCGCGAGGATCGCCAGCGCCATCAGCGCGAAGACGTAGTACGAGGCCTCGTGGCCCATGGGGTGAGCAGGGTACAGCGCGGTCAGGGCGCGGAACAGGGGTGAGCTCCCCCCCTGCAGGCAGATGTCCTGGGTCACCGCCATGCCGGGGCCCGCCGAGATGGCGAGAAAAAGGAGCAGGATGACCAGCCAGAACCCTGCGCGCGTGCGCCACTCCCACAGCAGCCCCAGCCCCGCGAGAGCGAGCAGGGACAGCCCCATGTAGGGGTCGAGGTAGAAGCGCGTGACGTTCTCGGTGAGCTGCATCGAGCCGGGGCGCACGACGTTGAGCAGGAACACCTGGCCGTTGGGATCAGGCTCGAACGCGGGCGGGGGGCTCTCGGCGTCGGGATCGGCGATGTCGAAGACCCGTCCCGTCCGCTCGCCCACCAGGCTGGCCTCCAGGATGGCGTCAGGGGCGGTCACCGCGGCCTCGAGCCGCAGCAGGTGGGGCGCAGCCAGCCCCAGGGCCAGCAGCACGGCGAGGGCCACCCGTCCCAGGGGGGGCCAGGGCTTGGGGTGCTCGATGGCCGCTACCCTGTGCTCCAGCTCGACGAGATCCCTGTCGCCTCGACCCCCCAGGCCAATCTGCCACAGCAGCAGGAGAACGGCGAAGATTGGGAAGATGGCGACGTAGTAGATGCAGCTGTAGTCCAGGGCCGCGAAGCAGACCGCCGCCAGGATCACGTTCCGCCAGCCGCCCTCTCGTACTGTGCGCAGCAGGAAGAGCGCGGCCAGAGGCACCCAGCCCACCGAGGCCAACTCGGTGCCGCCTGAGCTGACACCATACGAGAGCACGTAGGGGGCGAAGCCGAAGGCCAGGCCCGCCAGGAACGCTGCGGCCCTGTGCCGCAGCAGGTAGTGAGCCAGCAGGTAGCAGCCAACGGCCCCCAGCAGGATGTGCAGGCTCATCACCGCGTTGTAGGCACCGACGATGCCCAGCGCGGCCTGGAAGGGCTGGGACAGCAGATCGCTCAGGGGCGAGCAGCTGACCAGGCTGCCCCCGTGGGGGAAGTTGATGCTCTGGGCCCCATCGAACAGGAATCCACCCTGGTCCGCCGGCGCGGCGCCGCTCCACCACTGGCACCACAGGTGGGTGCATAGATCGGAGCCCAGGTCACCCATGAGCCGCGTGCGCAGGTGGGCGATCACTGGCCAGGTGACCACGGCGATCAGCGCCGCGTAGGCCGCCAGGGGCACCAGGTGCGGTGTGACGCCGGCCAGGACATTCCCGCGTGTCGGCGGGCTGGGCTCGTTGATGGCGTCGTCGCGTGGGGGCGTGCTGGCGGCGGCCATGGTCCTTCCAGCCGAGGTGGGCCTCCGAGTGTAACAGGCGGAACGAGGCGCGAGAGTCCGTGCTGCGCGCTGGTGGCTGCGAGCGCGCGGCGCTCTGACGTCGCGCGGTCGGTGGCAGTGATGTCCCAGTCAGTCACACGCCGTGAAGGCCTGGCCGCAGCGCGGCCCGTCGCTGCTACCAGCTGCCGTAGGCCCCCCCGAACGCGCCCATGTCGTTCCTGGATCCGTCGGGGTCGTTGTAGGCCCGGGCCGGGTTGCCGGCGTCGACGCAGGGGCTGCCGGGCTGCAGGCTCAGGTCGCCCGAGCCAGCGTCGGTGAAGTCGGGGTCTTCGGCGATGTTGCCGTCGGCCGCGCTGGGCTCGTCGGTGCCGGAGGCGATGCCGCCGTCGTTGTCGTACAGGTCGCTGTAGCTCACGCGGATGGTGGAATCTTCAGCGTACAGGGCGGGGCCCCCCGAGGTGTCGGAGATGATGCTGTTGAGCAAAACGACCTGGCTCTCCTGCTTGGCCGCGATGCCCGCCACACCGGGGCCGATGTGGTCGGTGATGACGACGTTCTCGATGGTGACATCGGTGATGCGGAAGTACAGCGCGCCGTCGTCCAGGGACTCGTTGCCGTAGATGGCCAGGTTCTGGAACTTGACGTTGCTGCGGTACGCGGCGTCGGCCTTGTCGTCGTCGTCGGTGTCCCACCAGAACTCGTCCACGCAGATCGCGGCGCCGTCGTCGGCCACGTTGCCCGTGAAGGTCGAGTTGCGCACGGTGAGGAGGTACAGGTCGTTGTCGATGGAGAGCCCACCGCCACAGTCCTCGGCCTGGTTGCCCTCGAAGTGCAGGTTCTCCAGCAGGTTGGACTGCTCGTTGCGCCAGGCATGCAGCCCGGCGCCGCGGTGGGCGCTGTTGCCCACGAAGGTGCAGTCGGACATGGTCGAGGTCTCGTTGTCCAGCTCGAAGCCGCCCCCGGCGTCGCCGGCCACGTTGCCCTCGAAGTAGTTGTCCTCGAAGGTGTTCTGGTGGGAGTGGGAGGCCTTTCCGCCGCCGCCGTCGTCGGCCGCGATGTTGCCGTAGAACTCGTTGCCGATCACGGTGGCGTGGCCCACGTAGATGCGCAGCCCGCCGGCGTCGTCGTAGGCCTCGTTGTCTTCGAAGAGGTTGCCCTCGAACAGGTTGCCGCCCACCGAGCTGTACACGCCAGCGCCGTCGTTGCCGCAGATGTTGCGCTGGACCAGGTTCCCGATGAAGTCACCGGAGCTGTAGTAGAGGTACGCGGCACCGCCGTCGTCTTCGGAGACGTTCTCGATGAACTCGTTGTCGGTGATGGGGGAGTCGCCGGTGAGGAACATGCCGCCGCCGAAGGCGGTCTCCTGCTCGTACAGCAGGGCGTGGTTGTCCCGGAAGACGTTCTCGGCGATGGTCATGCCGTCGCCCTGGACGTACAGCCCGCCGCCGTTGTTGGCGGTGTTGCCCTCGAACAGGTTGCCGATGAGCTCGCCACTGCACTGGTTGAGGTAGACACCGCCTCCGTTCGTGGTGGCGAGGTTGTCGAGGAACTCGTTGCCCGTGAGCGCCAGGGTGCAGCTCGAGCCGAGCATGCCGGCGGCCGTGGGGGCCTCGTTGCCGCTGACGATGTTGTCGACCATCTCGAGGGTGGCCTGGCTGCACACCACGCCGCCACCGTATTGGGCGTTCGCGCCGCCGGTGAGGGTGAGCCCCTGGATGGACACGCCCGCACCCGAGGCCTGCGTCGCGGTGAGGGTGGTGGCGCCTCCGCCGTCGACGATGGTGACCTCCGGGCCTTCCATGGAGGCCACGGTGAGGGCCTTGCCGCGGACCATCAGGTTCTCGTGGTAGGTGCCGGGGCAGATCTGGACCACACCGCCGTCGCTGGCGTCGTCGATGGCCACCTGGATGACCTCGAAGGGCGCCACGCCGTCGTCGCAGACCTCGAGCTCGTCGATCCATTCGTCGCAGTCGTTGTCGACGCCGTCGTCGACCTCGTCGGCGTCAGGGTTGATGTCCGGGTCGCTGTCGTCGCAGTCCTCGTCGCTGTTGAAGCCGTCGCCGTCGTCGTCCACCGGAACGGTGTCGGTGTCGGTGGCGGTGTCGGCGTCGGCGTCGGTGTCGGCGTCGCCGTCCGGGGCGCCCGTGTCGTCCTTCGAGATCTGCATGGGATTGCAGGCGAAGGAGAGCAGCAGCAAGAGGGACAGGCCAAAGGGACGGTTCATGGGGACTCCCGGAGGTGGGCGCAGCCCGAGTGATGCGGCTGCGACGTCGTCACCCGGCTATTCTACAGGACAGTTCGGGCCCGCGGTACCGAAATCGCTACAAGTTGTGACAAGGAAGAGTGGAGGCCAGATGCTGGTTGGCTATGTCCAGACCGAGCCGCGCTTCGGACAGGTGAGCGGGAACCTCCAGCGCGCGCTGGACCTGCTCGAGGACGCGCCCGGCGAGCTGCTGGTGCTGCCCGAGCTGTTCACCACCGGCTACCTGTTCGCCAGCGCCGCTGAGCTCCATGATCTGGCCGAGCCAGCGGACGGCCCCTGTGTTCGGGCGGTGGCGGCCCACTGCGCTACCCGGGGGCGCTGGGTGGTCGGAGGCTTCGCGGAGCGCACACCCCAGGGTGTCTACAACTCCGCCTTCGTCGTGGGGCCCGACGGCCTGGTGGGCGTCTACCGGAAGGCCCACCTGTTCAACGACGAGAAACGTTGGTTCTTGCCAGGCGATCTCGGCTTCCCGGTCTTCGAGATCGGCGGGGTGCGCCTGGGGGTCTTGGTGTGCTTCGACTGGTGCTTCCCCGAGGCCGCCCGCAGCCTCGCCCTGGCGGGGGCCCAGATCATCGCCCACCCCTCCAACCTGGTGCTCCCCCACGCCCAGAACGCCATGGTCACCCGCTGTCTCGAGAACCAGGTCTTCGTGATCACGGCCAACCGCGTGGGCGTGGACGACCGCGGTGCCGCCGGTGTGCTGCGCTTCACCGGGCGCAGCCAGGTGGCCTGCCCCGATGGCACCCGGCCGCTGGTGGCGCCCGAGCTCGGTGAGTGTCACGACGCCCTCGAGATCGATCCGGGCCGCGCCGACCAGAAGTGGATTACCCCTCGCAACCACGTGCTCGAGGATCGGCGCCCCGACCTGTACGGCGGCGGATCTTCGAGCGGATAGAGGGCGCCCCATGGCTGCCAGCACCCCCGGCTTTCACCTCACGCGCTCCCTCGAGGACTACCTCGAGACCATCTACGCGCTGATCCGCGACCAGCGGGTGGTGCGGGTGCGAGACATCGCCGAGGCCCGAGGCGTCAAGCCGGGCTCGGTCTCTCCTGCGCTGCGGCGGCTGTCGGCCCTGGGGCTGGTGGACTACACCCAGCGCGGACACATCGGCCTGACCCCCCAGGGCGAGCGGCTGGCGCGGCGGGTCTACGCGCGCCACCGGGTGCTCGAGCGCCTGCTGGGCGATGTGCTGCTGCTGCCCCAGCAAGACGCCGAGCCCGTGGCCTGCGCCATGGAGCACAGCCTCACCCCCGCGGCCATGGATCGCCTCACCCTGTTCCTCGAGTACCTGGAAGAACACGGTGAAGGCCGCTCTTTCCTCGCAGACTTCCACGCCTGGCTGGGCTCCGAGGACGGGACCGGCTGAGGCCATGGGCTTTTCGAGCGTGCCGCGGCGCGCTACCTGTGCCACCTCGCGCTCACGCAGGAGCTCCCATGTCAAGGTCGGTTCTCTCCATCGTGCAGGTCGTCATCGTGCTGGTGGTGGTCGCGGTCTTCGCGGTCGTCATCGGTGGCGTGACGGGCTGGTTCATCGGGCGGCATGCCTACGAGACCGAGCAGCTCGAGCGGCTGGGTATGAGCGCCGACGACCTGCTGCTGCGCCTGCGGGAGGTCGAGGGCGAGTACCAAGCGCTGTACGAGCACTGCGAGCCCCTCGAGGGCTCCGAGCGCGACATGCTGATCAACGCCCAGGAGCGGGTCGAGAACCTGCGCACCGAGATCGACGACAAGCATGCGGAGATCGCGGCCCTCGAGGTCAAGGCCCGTCAGAACGTCTCCCTGCGCAAGGAGCTCGAGGAGCGCAAGGCCGAGCTGGCCAAGCTCGAGAGCGCCCTGGGGGCCGCCGAGCAGGAGCGGGCAGAGCTGGTCGAGAAGCTCGAGCTGGCGGTCGAAGAGGTCAGCGTGGCCCGCGCCGAGGCCCGCCAGGCCAAGGCCGAGACCCTGGTGGTCAAGTGGGATGAGTTCAAGGGCAACGCCCTGCTGAACATCTGCGAGAAGGGCACCCGGGGCAAGATCGAGAAGTGCCGGGAGACCGTCGAGGCCGCGCTCACCTACGATCGCGAGCGCCGCTACCGCGAGTGCGTGCGCCAGGGCGCCGCCGTGCCCCAGCTCCGCATGATCGAGAAGGACGAGCAGCTGCCCGCCTTCGCCGAGTGGATCTGGCCCGACTCCCGCATGACCAAGGACTGGTACATCCTGTTCTGCGACCCCACCCTGCCCGAAGCGGGCAACCGTGGCCTGGGCAACATCATGGACGAGGTGGGCGAGAGCGACCCCATCGAGGCGCTGGGGCGCGACGACGAGTTCCTGGATCTGCTGGAAGAAGAGTAGCCCCACCGCTCGCGTAGGGGAGGACTTCACGTCCTCCCGCAGAGGGGAGCCCGCGGGCCCGGCTAGTTCGCCTCGGCGTAGCTGCGCAGCTCACCCACCAGGGTGCGGACCCCCGAGCCCTGGAACCAGCGCACTACGAAGCCTGGCACCGAGCCGCCCGCGTCGTACGCGAGCTCGTAGACCACGTGGCTGCCGCCGTTGGCGCCGGCCGTGATCTCCCACTTGCCGAGGTCCTCGGCCAGACGGACCTTTTCGCCGGTGATGCCCGTCTGATCGGGGTTGACCCGCCAGGTGTAGCGGTGTCCGCCGGTGATGGGCTCGTCGGTGTAGAGCAGCATGGCCTCGCGGTCGGAGATGCCCGTGGCCGTGTGGACCTGGTAGACGTTGTGCTCGGCGCCGTTGCTGGCCACCACGCGGCTGAGGGCGACCGAGGAGAAGTACAGGTTGTGGTCATCGATCTTGGCGATGAGGCCCTGGAGCTTCCCGGGCTCGATGGGCCAGTCGCACTCGGCCCGGACGGGCAGCGCCTCGCCCGCGGCCTCGCCCTTGAAGAAGGTGCAGTCGTTGGACTCGTTGGTGACGGTCCAGCCAGCGAAGGCCGAGGCGACAAAGAGCAGAGCGAGCATGAGAACTCCCGAGAGAACGGTGCCTGGCCCTGGTATCCGGCCGTGCGCGTGCCTGCCCAGCCAGGCGTGGTCTCCGCGGGCGTCTGTTCCGCCGGTGGCCCCGTTGAACACCCCGGGTGCCCCGAACAGGTCCGCGGAATAGGAGGGACGCTCTCACGAGGAGCTGCCGATGAGTTCCGAGCTGGACACCGTCGTAGATCGGATTGTTGAGCGGGTGCGCGCGCGCATCCAAGAAGAGCAGGCCCCGCCGCTGCCCGAGGTCCGTGGGACCTGGCACGACGAGTCCAGCGCTCGGCTCGCCCTCAGCAGCGGCTGCGCCCGCCTGGGCATGTCGGGGGCAGAGCCGCTGCAGGCTGCGCCTCCCAGCGATCTGGCCCGGCTGATCGATCACACGCTGCTCAAGCCCACCGCCACCCGCAAGGACATCGAGCGGGTGTGCGCCGAGGCGCGCAAGTACAGCTTCGCCTCGGTCTGCGTCAACACCACCTGGATCGGCCTGGTGGCGCGCCTGCTCGAGGGCAGCGCGGCCAAGCCCATCTGCGTCGTGGGCTTCCCGCTGGGGGCCATGAGCATGCAGGGCAAGGCCGACGAGACCCGCCACGCCATCACGGCCGGTGCGGGCGAGATCGACATGGTGCTCAACATCGGCGCCCTCAAGAGCGGCGACTACGACACCGCCCTCGAGGACATCCGCCAGGTGGTGGCGGCCGCTCAGGGGCGCCCCGTCAAGGTGATCCTCGAGACCGCCATGCTCGACCGCGACGAGAAGATCGCCGCCTCGGCCCTGTGCAAGGCTGGCGGCGCCGCCTTCGTCAAGACCTCCACCGGCTTCGGCGGTGGTGGCGCCACGGTCGAAGACATCGCGCTGATTCGGGCCGTGGTGGGGCCCGCCATGGGCATCAAGGCCTCGGGCGGCGTCAAGACCGCGGACGACATCAAGTCCCTGGTGGCCGCAGGGGCCACCCGCGTGGGAGCTTCCGCCAGCGTAGCCATCGTCACTGGTGGCGCGGGCACTGGTGGCTACTAAGTCTCCTCCGCTCTCATCGAGGTCCGTATGAAGCGCGCGATCATCGTGGTGCTCGATTCTGTCGGCGTGGGTGCCATGCCCGACGCGGCCGACTGGGGCGACGCCGGCTCCGACACCCTGGGCCACTGCGCGCAGGCCGCGGGGGGCCTGGATCTCCCCAACCTGCGAGCCCTCGGACTGGGCAACATCCATCCCGTGCGCGGCGTCTCGCCAGCGGCCAGCCCCGCCGCCAGCTGGGGTCGCGCCACCTTGGCCTCACCGGGCAAGGACAGCGTGACGGGCCACTGGGAGCTGGCGGGCTTGGTGCGCTCGGTGCCCTTCGGCTTCTTCCACGATGGCTTTCCACCGGCCATCCTCGAGCCGTTCCACCGGGCGATCGGGCGGGGCAGCCTGGGCAACTACGCCGCCAGCGGCACGGTGATCATCGAGGATCTCGGCGCAGAGCACATGCGCACGGGGCTGCCCATCGTCTACACCTCGGCGGACTCGGTGTTCCAGGTGGCGGCCCACGAGCAGGTGATCCCCCTGCCTGAGCTCTACCGGTTCTGCGAGCTGGCCTTCGACATCGTGGCGCCCCACCAGGTGGCCAGGGTCATCGCCCGCCCCTTCGTTGGGCAGCCGGGTGCCTTCCAGCGCACCGAGAACCGCAGGGACTTCGCCCTCGAGCCCGACAGCGACACCCTGCTCGATCGCCTGATCGCCGCCGGGCTGCCCGTCACCAGCGTGGGCAAGGTCAAGAACCTCTACGGCGGCCGCGGCTTCAGCGGCGCGGTCAAGGCTGGCAACAACCAGGCGGTGGTGGACCAGACCCTGGCTATGCTCGCCAAGCAGGCTGACGGCTTGATCTTCGCCAACCTGGTGGACTTCGACATGCTGTGGGGGCATCGCAGGGATCCTCAGGGCTACGCCCGGGGGCTCGAGGCCTTCGACCTGCGCCTGCCCGAGCTGCTGGCAGCGCTGCAGCCCGACGATCTGATGATCATCACCGCCGACCACGGCAACGATCCCTGCCACCCCGGCTCGGATCACACACGCGAGTTCGTCCCCATCCTGGCCGTACGCCCCGGTCGGCTTGGCGTCGATCTCGGCACGCGGGCCACCCTCGCGGACGTCGGTGCCACTGTGGCCGATCACCTGGGCGTCGGTCCGCTGGACTCAGGCCACGGGTTTCTGGGTATGCTCGCGGGTCCCATCGCCTAGCCCGGAGCCGAAGTGCCCTTCGCAATCCATTCCTTTCTCGAGACCAAGCGCGACGGCGGGGTCCACAGCCCCGAGCAGATCGCTCGCTTCGTCCGCACCCTCTCCGACGGCAGCATCAGCCGGTCCCAGGTGGCCGCCTGGCTGGCCTTCGCCTTCGTGCGAGGCCTGAACGACGCGGAGAAGGTCGCCCTGACCCACGCCATGGTCGACTCTGGCGATCGCCTGTCCTGGGACGGCATCGAGGGGCCCTTCGTCGACAAGCACAGCACCGGCGGCGTGGGCGACAAGGTCTCCCTGGTGCTCGCTCCTCTGCTGGTGGAGCTGGGCAAGCGGGTGCCCATGGTCTCCGGCCGGGGCCTGGGCCACACCGGCGGCACCCTGGACAAGCTCGAGTCCATCCCCGGGTTCCGTACGGATCTGCCCGCTGCGCAGCTGCGTGAGGTGCTGGCCGACGTGGGCTTCTTCATGAACGGCCAGACAGGCGAGGTCGCCCCCGCCGACAAGCTGCTCTACGCCCTGCGCAACGAGGTCTGCACGGTGCCCTCGGTGGCCCTGATCACGGCCTCCATCCTGTCCAAGAAGGTGGCCGAGGGCATCGACGCCCTGGTGCTGGACGTCAAGGTGGGCGCCGGGGCCTTCATGAAGGATCTGGACCAGGCCCGCGCCCTGGCCACCAGCCTGGTCAGCACGGGCAAGGGCTGCGGGGTCGACACCCGCGCTCTGCTCACCGACATGTCACAGCCCCTGGGCCTCACGGTGGGCAACGCCCTCGAGGTGCGCGAGTCCATCGAGGCCCTCAAGGGCGGCGGGCCCCAGGATCTGTTCGACCTCACCGTGGCCCTGGCCGACGATCCTCGCGCCGCCGAGGTGCTGCGCTCCGGCGCCGCCTACCCGCGCTTCTGCCGGATGGTCGAGGCTCACCACGGCGACGTGTCCGCCCTCGAGGACTACGACCGCCTGGCTGTGGGCGCCAAGGTCACCGAGCTGGTGGCGGACCGCAGCGGCGTCATCGAGCAGCTCGACGCCATGGACATCGCCATGGCGGCCTTTGGGTTGGGCGCCGGACGCGAGCGGGCCGACGAGCCCATCCACGCCGGCGTCGGCCTGGTGCTGCGCCGCAAGCGGGGCGAGCAGGTGCGGGCGGGCGAGGTCCTGGCCGAGATCCATCACGATCAGCGCGGGCTCGAGCAGGCGCAGGCCCTCACGCGCCGCGCCTACGTGATCGGCGAGCACATGCCCCAGGTCGTGCCGCTGGTGCTCGACATCGTAGGCTGACAGACGGGTTATCCGACGCTCCTCGGTTCTCCTGGGAGTCTCCATGCGCGCCCTGATCCCCCTGTTCGTCCTGCTGCTGCCCGCTCCGGCTCTGGCGGCGGGCAACTTCATCCAGGGTCACACCACCCTGCTCGAGCGGGGCTTGTCGTTCCTGGGCATCTTCGTGATGGTGGGGCTGGCCTGGGTGCTGTCCGAGAACCGCCGGGCGGTGACATGGCGCCCGGTGATCTGGGGCGTCGCGCTGCAGCTGATCCTGGGCATCATCGTGCTCTCACCGGGGCTGTCCGACTTCTTCTTCGTGGTGGTGGATGGGGGGGTCAAGCGGCTGCTGTCCTTCTCCGAGGCTGGCGCGGACTTCGTCTTCCAGACCACCGAGATGCATCAGATCCTCGGTCCTACGGGGGATCCCGAGACCTTCATCGGGCGCATCTCCCCCCCGGTCAAGACCTTCGCCTTCTGGATTCTCCCCACCATCATCTTCTTCTCGAGCCTGATGGCCATCCTGTATCACCTGGGCATCATGCAGCGGGTGGTCAGCGGCCTGGCCTGGGTCATGCAGCGCACCATGGGGGTCAGCGGCGCCGAGAGCCTCAGCGCCGCGGCCAACATCTTTGTGGGCCAGACCGAGGCTCCGCTGGTGGTCAAGCCCTTCGTGGAGCGCATGACCCGCAGCGAGCTGCACGCGGTGATGACCGGGGGCTTCGCCACGGTGGCCGGGGGGGTGATGGCCGCCTACGTCGGCTTCCTCAAGGACATCCCGGGCATCGCGGGGCACCTTGTCACCGCTTCGATCATGAGCGCGCCTGCGGCCTTGGCCATCTCCAAGGTGATGCTTCCCGAGACCCAGAAGGCGGTCACTGCCGGCGGTGCCCGCATCAGCGTGGAACGCACGGACGGCAACGTCATCGAGGCCGCGGCTCGCGGAGCCCAGGAGGGCATGAAGCTGGCCATCAACGTGGCGGCCATGCTGGTGGCCTTCGTTGGCCTGATCGCCATGGTGGACTGGGCGCTCACCTGGGTCCCGCTGGGGTTCTGCAGTGACGGTGTGACGCTGGGGTGGTTCCTGGAGAGCTGTGAGCCCCTGTCCCTGTCCCGGATTCTGGGATGGATCTTCAGCCCCATCGCCTTCTCCATGGGCGTGCCCTGGGCCGAGGCTGGCACCGTAGGCACCCTGCTGGGCGAGAAGATCGTGCTCACGGAGTTCATCGCCTACATCCACCTGGGTGAGCTCATCAACGGCGCCACGCCCATGCTCAGCCAGCGCAGCGCCATCATCGCCAGCTACGCCCTGTGCGGCTTCGCCAACTTCGCGTCCATCGGCATCCAGCTGGGGGGGATCGGAGGCATCGCCCCCTCGCGGATGCGCGATCTGGCGGAGCTTGGGGTGCGCGCCATGATCGGCGGTAGCCTGGCCGCCTTCATGACCGGCACCATCGCGGGCATCCTGATCGGCTGAGCTCGCGCAGGCCCTGCTTGGGTTCGCAAACTGACCGGTCAGTTTGCTCTGGCAGGCTATGTCCGTGGCGATCACATACCGACTGGTCAGTCAAAAAGGGCGGCATAGGCAGGTAATCGCGAAGTCACCAGCTTGACGTGGGCCTGCGCGGGCGCTAGAAACGGACTGGATTCCATCCCCAGGGGGCCCAGCCGTGGGCCCGAGCATCGGTGCGGCCGCGCGCTGCGGTCGCGCCTACTCCAGGAGGTAGCCATGAGCGTCACAGGTGGCAGCAATGTCAACCCGCACCTCTCCGCCAGCAAGGCGCGCATCAAGGATGTCTTCACTCCCGCCCGGCGCTTCCGGGTGCCCAAGCAGGTGCGGGCCATGGGGGTGATGCCCTACTTCCGCGAGCTGACCCGGAACGAGGGCCCCACCTGCGTGATCGAGGGCAGAGACTGCGTGATGATGGGCTCCAACAACTACCTCGGGCTCACCACCGACCTGCGGGTGCGCGAGGCGGCCATCAAGGCCCTGCGCGAGGAGGGGCCCAGCCTCACCGGATCCCGGCTGCTCAACGGCACCACCACCGGCCACATCGCCCTGGAGCGCAAGATCGCCGCGCTGCACGGCCGCGAGGACGCCCTGGTCTTCACCACTGGCTACCAAGCCAACATCGGCATCCTCACGGCTCTGGGTGCCGAGGGCGCCTGCGTCGTGGTGGACTGGCAGTCCCACGCCTCCATCCAAGACGGCGCGCGCACCAGCAAGGCGCGGGTGGACCGCTTCCAGCACAACGACGCCGAGGACCTGGGGCGCGTGCTGGCCAAGGCGGCCGAGCGCGGGGAGCCCGCCTTGGTCATGGTGGATGGTTTGTACTCCATGGAGGGCGACATCGCGCCGCTGCCCTGGATCTCGGAGCAGTGCAAGCGGCACGGCGCGAGGCTGGTCGTGGACGACGCACACGCCCTGGGCGTGCTGGGCCCCAGCGGGCGCGGCACCGAGGAACACTTCGGCATGCACGGCGCGGCCGATCTGCTCTGCGGCACCTTCTCGAAGAGCCTCGCATCCATCGGCGGCTGGGTGGCCGGTGAGGCGGACGTCATCGACTGGATGCGCTTCTTCGGTCGGCCCATGGTCTTCTCCGCGTCGCTGCCCCCGGCCTCGGTGGCCGCGGCCTCGGCGGCCCTCGACATCATGCTCGCCGAGCCCTGGCGCGTGGCCAGGGTGAACGAGAACGCCGAGTACTGGCGGCGCAGCCTGGGCTCCCTGGGCTTCGACACCGGCGCGTCGGCGTCGCCCATCGTGCCCATCATCATCGGGGACGATCTGAAGGCCATCATGATGGGCAAGCAGCTGCTGGACGCCGGGGTCTACGTGAACCCCGTGGTGCACCCCGCCGTGCCCAGGGACATGGCCATGCTGCGGACCTCGGTGATGGCCAGCCACCAGCGGTCCCACCTCGACCAGGCCCTGGATGTCGTCGAGAAGGTGGCCCGGAAGCTGCGCGTGATCTGACCAGGCCAGGTGCTACCAGCCGGGGGCGCCCCGGTTGTGGTCATCCACCATCCTCGGCATCATCACCATGTCGACGATGCTGCCGATGCCGCACAGGCCGCCGGTGACGAGCCAGATGAGGCCCGACACCCAGCGCCCCAGGTAGAACCGGTGCAGGCCGGCCAGGCCGAAGAGGGCAGGCGCGAGGAGGACGTAGGCCGTGATGACGTCACGGCGGGGGCGGGCGATGGCGGTGGTTTCGCGAACGGCGGGGACCATGGTGGCTCGTGCTCCGAAGTGTGGATCGCGTGCTCCCGGTCTACGTCCGCGCTCCGGCAATATTGCGCCGCAGCTTTCGCGGGACCCGCCCCTTTCGGTATACATGGGTGCAGCGCGGTCTTTGATGGCGCTGAAACCCGCACCCCCACGCGACGATGCACATCCGCAAGATGGAGATCCACGGCTTCAAGTCCTTCCCGGACCGGGTCGTGTTCCACTTCAGCGACGGCATCTCCGGGGTCGTCGGGCCCAACGGCTGCGGCAAGTCCAACGTGCTGGACGCCATGAAGTGGTGCATCGGAGAGCAGTCGGCCAAGGAGCTGCGGGGCGCGTCCATGGAGGACGTGGTCTTCAACGGCTCCGACGCCCGCGCGGCCATGAACATCGCGCAGGTGACCATGACCTTCGTGGCCGGCAACCGCCCGTTCTCGGGGGAGTGGGCCCGCTTCGAAGAGGTGCAGATCAGCCGCCGGCTCACCCGTGAGCGCGGCTCCGAGTACAGGATCAACCAGCAGCGGGTTCGGCTCAAGGACGTCCAGGAGTTGTTCCTGGACACCGGCGTGGGCAGCCGCTTCTACAGCTTCATCGAGCAGGGACGCATCGGCGCCGTGATCGCCGCCAGCCCCCAGGAGCGCCGTGCCCTGGTCGAAGAGGCAGCGGGTACATCCCGCTTCAAGGCGCGCCGCGCCGAGACCCTCTCCAGGCTGGACAAGACCCTGCAGAACCTCGAGCGCTCCGTGCATGTGGTCGAGGAGCTCGAGCAGCGCCTCGAGCAGGTGGGGCGCCAGGTGGACCGCGCCGCGCGCTTCCGCCGCCTGCGGGCCATCGCCCGCCAGGCTTCCCTGCTGATCGCCGTGGCGCGCTATGGCGGCTTGATGGCCGACCGCCGCGCGCTGGGGCGCGATCGCCGCAAGGCTCAGGCGGAGCTCGAGCAGCGGGAGCGAGCCCGGCTGCATGCCGACAACGACCTGCGTCGGGACCGGGAGCAGGCCGAGGTGGCGGAGGCGGTGGTCGGCAGCCTGCGGGATCGCCTGGCCGAGCTCGAGGCCAGCCGGCGGGAGCTCGAGTCGGCTCGCCAGTACCAGGACCGCGAGCGCGTGGACCTCGAAGAGCGGGCCAAGCGCCTGGCGGCTGAGGACGTCCAGGCTCGATCGCGCATCGAGCAGATCGGAGCTGAGCTGGGCCGCTGCCAGGAGCGCGTGGCCAGCAGCCAGGCCGCCGTGGCCCAGGCCCAGGCCGCCGTGGAAGATCAGGGCGCCCGCGCCAAGGAGATCTCGGGGCGCCTGGACGTCCTGCGGTCCTCCCGGGAGCGGGCCCGGCGGGAGCATGTGGACTGCCGCACCAGGCTCGAGCGGGCACGGGCCCGCCGGGACGGCCTCGTGCGGCAGGACGCGCAACTCAAGGCCGACCTGCAGGGGCAGGTCCGGGAGCTCGGCACCGTGCGGGCAGACGCCGAGCGCCTCGCCAAGGCCCGGCTCGAGGCCGAGGCCAAGCGAGCCCAGGGCAAGGAGCGCCTCGCCGCGAGCGGTCGCGCGCTCCAGGACGCCCGCAACCTCCTCGAGGAGCAGGAGGTCTCTCTGCGGGCGGCGCTTCAGCGGCGGCTCGCCAGCGATCAGACGGCGCAGGCGGCGGAGCGCGAGCACGAGCGCGCGCGGGCCCGGGCGGAGTCCCTCGAGGATCTCCACGCTCGCCACGAGGGCCTCACCGATGCCTCGCGTCGGGTCTTGCAGCGGGTGCCAGGCTCCTTCGCCGTGGCCGAGGAGCTGGAGGTGCCCGCCGCGCTCCTGGAGCCCCTCGGCGCCGCCATGGGGGAGCGGGCCGATACCGTGGCGGTCGAGTCACGGGAGCAGCTGGCCCAGGCCGTCAGCGCAGCAGCTGGAGGCTCGGCCTGGATTCTGTTGCTCGACCCCGCCGCCGAGCTTCCGGATCGCGGCCTCGCCGCCCAGGCCGGGGGCACCGAGCGTGGGCGCCGGGCCCTGGCCTCACTCCTGGGCTCCTGCGCCCAGGTCGATGGGCTGGACGAAGCCCTGGAGCGGGCGGGACAGGGCTGGTCGGCGGTCACCGCTCAGGGCGTGCTCGTGGCCCCCTCTGGGCTGGTGCGCGTGGGCCGTGGGGCCGGGGCGGCCACGGGGGTGCTCGGAAGGCGCCGCGCCCTCATGGAGGCTCAGCAGCGGGTGGAGGCCACCCGGCAGGTCCTCCAGGCCGCTGCCGACGCGCAGGCCGAGCAGCTCGCGCTCGAGGCCGGCTGCCGCACCCAGCGCGATGCCCAGCGCAAGGTCCTCGAGTCCAGCCAGCAGGACCATCGTCGGGCCGAGCTCGAGGCTACGGGCATGGCGCACCAGCTGCGGGCTGCCACTGACGCCGAGAGCCGGCAACAGCGCCTGCTGCAGGATCTCGAGCAGCGCGCCGGCAAACAACAAGGGCGCGCCGCCAACCTCGAGGGCGAGCTCGAGGCTGCGCGATCCGAGCTGGAGCGCGCCGAGCAGGACGCCAAGGCGGCGGTCGAGGCCCTGACGGCCAGCGAGGCTGGCGGTCGCGCTGTGGGTGAGGAGTACAGCGCCGCGGCCTCGGAGCTGGGTCGCCTGCGCGAGGAGCTGGTGGCCGTCAACGGCCGTGTCGAGACCGCCTGCCAGGCTCGTGACGCCGCAGAGCGAGCCCTGCAGCAGGCCCATGAGGTGGTGGAGCGAGCTCAGAAGGAGTCCCAGCGCATCGTCACCCGGCAGGGTGAGCTGGGCGATCAGGTGCAGGACACCGAGCGGGCCATCGTCGAGGTGGCCGCGAAGCAGGACGGCGTCTCGGGCAAGCTGGCCCACGAGCGGCGCAACCTCGTCGAAGCCCGTCGGCGGGTCAGCCGCTGCGAGGATCTCCTCAGCCAGGCCAGGGAGCAACGCGAGGCTGCGGCCGCGGACCTGCAGAGGTTCGATCTCGAGCTGCAGGACACCCGCACCCGCATCGACCTGCTCAAGAAGCAGGCCGAGGAAGACCTGGGCATCTCCTTGCCGGGTCAGCTGGATCGCCTCGAGAAGAACGGTCAGCTGCTCATCGAGCATGGTGTGGAGGACGAAGCGCGGCTGCCCCTCAAGCTCGAGCGGCTGCCCGCCGTGGACATCCTGGTGATCGAGCCCCGTCACCTCGAGGACGCGGCCTTCATCGAAGAGTGGGCCGACCGGCTCGAGCGCACTCGCAAGCGCCTGGACAACCTGGGCGATGTCAACCTCACCGCGGTGGAGGAGTACCTCGAGGTGCAGGCCAGGTACGAAGAGCTGATGGCCCAGCGCAACGACCTCGAGGCCTCAGTGGCGGAGATCCGGAGCGCCTTGGCCCGGATCAACCGCACCTGCCGGGAGCGCTTTCGCGCGGCCTTCGACGAGGTCAACGGCCACTTCGACACCCTGTACGAGCGCCTGTCCCGTGGGGGCAAGGCCAGCCTGGTGCTCACGGACGAAGAGGACCTGCTCGAGACCGGCGTGGACATCGTGGCCCAGCCACCGGGCAAGCGCCTGCGCAACCTCAACCTGCTCTCGGGCGGCGAGAAGGCCTTGGTGGCCATCGCGGTGGTCTTCGCCCTCTTCCGGGTGCGCCCGTCTCCCTTCTGCATCCTGGACGAGGTGGACGCCCCCCTGGACGAGGGCAACGGGGCTCGCTTCAACGACCTGCTGCGCGACATGGCCCGCGAGTCCCAGTTCATCGTCATCACCCACAACAAGAAGACCATCGAGTGCGCCGACATGCTCTACGGCGTCACCATGCAGGCCGCCGGCATCTCCAAGCTGGTCACGGTGCGGGTGCACTAGCCGCGTTAGGCTGGCCCCCCTTGCCGGGAGGCCCCATGGACCAGCTCATCTCGACCCTGGTGGAGCAGCCGCTCATCCCCATCGGTGTCGGCGTCGCCATCGTCCTCAGCCTCGTGGCTGGTTGGTTGTTCGGGCGACGCAGGGCGCCCAGCGCCGAGCTCGAGGATGCCGAGATCCGGGTGGACGCCTCCGCGCCCACCGAGGAGCGGCTGCCTCCCAGCGAGGTGGACACCGTCGAGCTCCCCAAGCAGCCAGACGTCCCGGTCGCCCCGGAGCCGCTGCCGGAGCCTGCAGCCGCCACCCTCTTCCAGCGTCTGGCCCACGGCCTGACGCGCACGCGGGAGGCCCTGGGCGGTCGGCTTCAGGCGGTGTTTTCGCGCACCAAGATCGACGACGCCCTGTTCGAGGAGCTCGAGGACGCGCTGATCCTCGCCGACGTGGGCGTGGGCGCCGCGGGTCAGCTGGTCGGGCAGCTGCGGGCCGACGTCAAGCGCGAGGGCCTCATCGAGCCCGAGGCGCTGCGGGGTCGCCTGCGAGAGCACATCACCCTCATGCTCTCCGCGGGCAGCGCAGCCCTGGCCGAGGTTCCCAGCCAGGGGCCCCTGGTCATCCTGGTCGTGGGCGTGAACGGCGGCGGCAAGACCACCACCATCGGCAAGCTGGCGGCGCGCTACACCGCGGCTGGGCATCGGGTGATGCTGGGCGCCGGCGACACCTACCGCGCGGGGGCCATCGAGCAGCTCACCATCTGGGCCGAGCGCGCCGGGGCCGACATCGTGGCCCACGCCGAGGGCGCCGATCCCGCCGCCGTGCTCTACGACAGCCTCGAGGCCGCCAAGGCCCGGGGCCACGACGTGGTCATCTGCGACACCGCTGGGCGGCTCCAGAGCCGCAAGCCGCTGATGGATCAGCTCGGCAAGGTCACCCGGGTGCTGGGCAAGGCCGTCCCAGGAGCTCCCCACGAGGTGCTGCTGGTGCTCGATGCCACCATCGGGCAGAACGCTCTGTCCCAGGCACGGGTCTTCGGTGAGGTGGTCGGGGTCACCGGCATCGTCCTCACCAAGCTCGACGGCACGGCCAAGGGCGGCGTGGTGGTGGCGGTGCGGGCCGACACCGGCCTGCCGGTCAAGTTCGTGGGTGTGGGCGAGCAGGTGGACGACCTGCGCCCCTTCGACGCCGAGGGCTTCGCGCAGGCGCTGTTGAGCTCATAGCGCCGGTGCGGTGGGCTCGGCGGGCGTCGCGGCGGGCAGCCTCAGGACCTCCGGCCAGCTCTCCACAGGGCCGCTGCTGGCCGCCTGCAGCTGGGCCAGGAAGGCCTGGACGTGGGACGTGTCGGGCATCACCGGGGCGCGGGGGCCGCGATCCACGCTGCAGCATGGCTTCACCTGGCTGCCGTCCAGCTGCAGCAGGTAGGCGAAGTCCTGGGGATCCAGGTCCGCGAAGCCGGCCTGAGCGCCGTAGGAGGGGTCGGCCAGGGGGATCACCACGAGGTCAGGCCTGGTCAGGGGCAGCCAGTAGGCCAGGTCTGCGCCCGGGGCATCGGCAGGGCCCAGGGGGCTGAGCACGGCGATGTAGGTGAGCCGATCGCTGGGTGGCACCTCTCGCTCCACCAGATCTAGCAGGCGCTGGGCATGGGCCGCGAGCTCCCGGCCGCGGGGCTCTCCAGGAGTGGTGAGGTCGTAGCCGCGCACGCTCACCACGCCCAAGGGAAGGGGGGAGCGAAGCCAGCTGTCCTTGGGGACGCGGGCCAGGCCCCAGCTGGTGGAGAGCAGGCAGAGCTGCGCCACGCCGCAGGCGCCGGCCAAGCCCAAGGCGATCCGGCGGAGCCAGGGCCGTGGAAGGGCCCCCAGCCCAGCGGCGGTGATCACCGCCAGCGGAGGCAGGATGGGCACCGGGTACCACATGGACTTGCGCAGCTGGAGGCTGTAGGCCACCAGCGGCACCAGCATCCACAGCAACACCAGCACCCGACGCTTGCGCCCCCAGATCAGGAAGGCCGGCAGAGCCGCCAGGAGCAGCAGGCTGAGGACAGGCAGCAGGTAGTCGCTCCAGATCATGAGGACATAGGCGCCGCGCGGAACCAGCGGGTGGAGCCAGGCCATGGGGGCCCCCGGGCTCGAGCCCGCGGCCACGTCCTGGTCGGAGAAGCCCGCGAAGACGTGCCGCATGGAGCCGCGCACCCAGAAGATGTCGGTGGTGAACCACAGCCAGGCCAGCACGGCGGCCAGGCCGGCGATGGTGCGCCAGGGGACCCGTCGCGCGCGCCACCCAGCCCACAGGCCCTGCCCCAGCACCAGCGCGAAGGGGCCGGACACCGCCAGGCCCACGCCCAGGCCCTCGGAGAAGCCCTCGCCGCCGCGCAGGGCAGTCCACGCCATCAGTGAGAACAGGACGATGGGCAGGGGTCGGCTGAAGCCCCGGGAGCGCAGCAGGCAGTAGATCATGGCCACGGACAGGGCGGCCGCGGTCGTGTAGCCCTCCATGAAGCGAGCGTGGCCGAACAGCCCGGGGTAGCCAGCCGCGACCGCCGCCGCGGCCAGGCCCACCCAGCGCCCGCCGACCTCGTGGCCGATGCCGTACACTGCGGCCAGCAGCAGCAGCAACCAGGCGGTGGGGACAAGGTTGACCAGCAGGGGGTGGCCAGGAAGCGCGGCGGCCGCCAAGGCCGGCAGCGCCATGCTGTGGGGCATGCACGCCGAGAAGGGCTGCGAGCAAGGACCCAGGAGCTGGTGTAGGCGCCCACCTCGGCGCAGCTCCCCCAGAGCGCGCCCAAGCCCGGGCGGGGGGCCCGGGATGCGCTCGGCGAGGGGGTAGAAGTGCCCGTTGGTGATCAGGCGCTCGTGCTCGTCGGGCCCTGGGGGCCACAGGTCGTAGCCCCTGGCCAGGTACATGATCTTGGGCACCAGCTGCGCGCTGCCGTGGTTGGTGAGCTTGGGCAGCGGGTTGGCCTGCATGTGGGCCGCGTTCAGGCCTGTCACGAAGGCCAGGACCGCCACCAGCCCCAGCAGCGGGACCATGTGCGCGCGCCAGCCCGTGGGCGACGGGCGGGGAGGGGAGCCGGGGGCGGGCGTCGGGGTCGTCATGGTGCGGACTTCCAGGGACCTATCTCGGCGGCGCGTGGCAGGAGGGAGGCTCGTTCACAGGGGTCTGCGCCTTCGGGCTTCCTTCTGGGTTATGTGGACGACCCGCTGGGCCTCGAACACCTGGAGCTGCCATGCCCGTCACCATCACCCTGCGCGGCCGTCACTACACCGTCCGCAGCGACGAGCCCGAAGAAGAGGTCATCCAGAATGCTCGCTGGCTCGACTCGCGCATCGCGGAGATCGCCTCGCGCACGCCTGGCGTCGATGGCGAGACCGTGGTCTTGCTGGCGGCGCTGAACGTGGCCAGCGAGTACGCGCGCTTCCGCAAGCAGATGGTCGGCGAGCTGGGCACCATCGATCGCGAGCTGGCGGCGGCGTCAGCCATCCTCGAGGTCACTCTGCCCGGCGCGGCCGAGCTCGACGAAGACGATGACGAAGACATCGTGATCGACGATCGGGAGATCCCTGGCGACGCCTAGGCTTGTGATGTCCGCCCCCGCCCCTCCTCCCCCCCGCGAACGCCGCCTGATCGATCGCCTGGTCTCGCTGCTGCTGCTGCCCAGCGGCACCGTGCTGACCGTCGCCCTCTTGCTCGAGCCCGATCCCGCGGGAGTGGGCACCCACCGGCAGCTGGGGCTCGGGGGCTGCACCATGCTGCAGCTCACCGGCTGGCCGTGCCCCATGTGCGGCATGACCACCACCTTCTCTCTGGCGGCTCACGGTCGCTTGGTCGAAGCGCTGCTCTGTCAGCCATACGGCGTCGTGCTCTTCGGGCTCACCCTCGCCACCGCCCTGGTCGCCCTCGTCGAGCTCGTGCGCCCCACGGGGCGCTGGCGTCGCTTCTGGGACTGGCTGGGCCTGAAGGAAGGCTGGATCGCCGCCGCGCTTGTGGCTGGGCTGATCCTGGGCTGGGTCTACAAGCTGCTGATCACCCTGGGCTGACCCTGGCTGGTCCGGTTCTACAACCCCCTGGGTTTGACGGGGTGGTGCCCGGGGCTTTAGAAGGCCGCAGATGAAGGCCCTGACCCCAACCGCGTTGCTCTGTTCGCTGGCGATCCTCGGCCTGCCCCACCGGTCCGCCCGGGCGGCAGAGATCTTCCTCGGGGCCGACAGCAACGGCGTCATCACCATCACCGACTCGCCCTCTGCGGTCCCGGGGTTTCGCGCGCACACCCCCATCGCCAGGCCGCAGGTCCCCCCCTCGGCGCCCCGAGGCTACAAGGCCTCCATGGACCGCTACGACGAGCTGATCGTGGGCGCGGGCCAGCGATATGGGGTGCCGCCGGCCCTGGTCAAGGCCGTCTGCCTCGCCGAGAGCGCCATGAACCCGCTGGCGGTCTCTCACGCCGGCGCTCAGGGGCTCATGCAGCTGATGCCGGGCACCGCGGGCGACCTGGATGTGTCGGACCCCTTCGACCCCGCTCAGTCCATCGACGGCGGCGCCCGCTACCTGGCCAGGCAGGTGCGTTCCTTCGGTAACGTGTCGCTGGCACTGGCCGCCTACAACGCGGGCCCGGCCACCGTGCAAGCGGCGGGCGGCATCCCCTCCATCACCGAGACCCAGCTCTACGTCGAGAAGGTCTTGGGATTCTATCGGTTCTTCAGCGAGCGCCACCCGGTGGGGGGCTCGCGGGACTCGGCCAGCTAGGGCTGCCTACCAGCCCAGCCGCTGCACGCGAATCCAGCGGCCTGCGGAGTTCTTGACGCTGCCTTCCCGCTTGAGCTCGCGCAGCTCCGCGAGCACCTCGGAGCGCTGCATGTCGCTGAAGGGGCTGTTGTGGCAGGTGGCCGCGACCAGGATGGTCTCCTTGAGGCCCTGCTCCTTGCGCGCCTCGAGGCGCTCGATCACGTGCTGCCGGATCCACAGAGCCCGGCCTTCGTCCAGCTTGGCTGCGGGCGTGGCGGCCACGGTGGGGCGAGCGGGAGCGACGGCGCGTGCGCGCTGGCGGGGCGAGGGCTCGTCCGGCATCTGGAAGCGCTTGGGCACGGCCGGGCGCTCGACGTTGGCGGCGGCGGCCTTGCCGGGCTGGGGCGGCTGGGGCTCGACGCCCTCCCAGCTCTTGACAAGTGCAGAGAACATCAGGAGCGAGTTGCCTTCGAGCTGGCGGCCACCCCTGAGTCCGATCACGGCCTGGCGCAGCCGCTCGGGCATGTGAATGGGGGGCACGGCGATGAGCTGGTCGAGCTGATCTTCGAGGAGCGCGCCGTCGGGGAGGTCTCGCAGCTCCCGCTCCTTGGCGCGGGCGACGCGGTCTAGCTCCCGGTGCAAGTGCTTGGGCAGCTTGTCACCGAGCTCGGCCAGTGCGAAGAGATCGGCGAGGGTTCCCCCCTCGAGGTGGGCGATGTTCCGGTTCATCAGGTCCTGGATCATGACCAGGAGGCTGGTGGGGTCCGCGTTGCGGAGGCCGGGGACAGCGATGCGGGCGGGGCGCAGGCTCAAGTTCTTCCTCGGGGCTGTTGGCGGCCAGACCCTATCGCGCGCTCCCCTCGCTGGCTGGACAATTCGCCACAGAGACTGACCCGTCTGTGACCCCGCCTGGAGGCTGAGGCCCCCCTGGCGCCCGAGGGTGCGCGAGGTGGGGGCCGGCCATACATTCCAGGCCCCAACCTGGAGGCATCCGTGCGCATCACCAAGGTCTACACCCGCACCGGCGACGGCGGGACCACTCGCCTGGTTGGCGGCCAGGAGTTGTCCAAGGCTCACCCTCGGGTCGAGGCCTACGGATCCGTCGACGAGCTGAGCGCCATCATCGGGCTCGCGCGCACCTTCGCGTCGAACTCGGCTCGCGCCTACCCTGGACTGGAGGAGCTCGGCTCCACGCTCGAGCGCATCCAACATGATCTGTTCGTCCTGGCCGGCGAGCTGGCCACGCTGCCTCAGGACCACTGGGAGTCCATGCCCCTCATCCAGCAGGACGACGTGGAGCGCCTCGAGGGCTGGGTCGACCACTTCAACGCCAAGCTGCCCCCTCTCGAAGACTTCATCCTCGCCGGGGGCGGTGTGGTGAGCGCCTTTCTGCACCAGGCTCGCACGGTGTGTCGGCGGGTGGAGCGCCAGGCGGTGCGGCTGGCTACCAGCGAAGCTGCAGAACCGGGGGCTTCGCAGCTGCTGGACGTTCCCGCGCTGCGCTACCTGAACCGCCTGGCGGATCTGCTCTTTGTGGCGTCGCGCTGGGCCGCCGCGACCACCGGCGAGCGAGAGCTGACCTGGAAGCGGTCCTGAGGGTCTACTGGATGCGCCTGCAGGCGCCGAAGCCGCAGCGGAACTGCATCTTTTCGCCCGCGGTCAGCATATGGACACCCAGGGAGATGTAGTCGCCCGCGTCGGTCGGCTGGGCGAAGACCTCGTAGGTGCCGCTGGGAAGGTCGCCGGAGGGCCGCCGCCCATCGGTTCCCACCACGTAGCTTGTGGCTCCCAGCACCTCGATGCTCGAGGTGCCAGACACGGCGGGGGCTGGCTCGGGCTCGGCGCTCGGCGCTGGCTTGCTGGTGCGGGTGGAGGAGCTTGTGCCGGACGAGCTGGGGGTGCTGACGCTGGGCGCCGCGGGCTTGCTCGCGCTGGACGCCGCGGGCTTGCTCGCGCTGGACGCCGCGGGCTTGGTGGCCTGGGTGGGCTTGGCGGGTGCCGGGGCGGGTGCGGCCTGGGGGGCGGGCTCGCTGTTGCGGTCGTAGACATCGGCGGTGGCGGAGACGGCGGGGGCGGTGGGCTCCTCGGGCTCGACCGGGGCGGCAGGCTCGGCCAGGACGACGGCGTCGCCCTCGGGCTCGAGCGCGTCGGCTTCGTCTGACTCCTCGGCCAGATCCTGGGCGTCGTCAGCGGCCTCGGCATCGCCTGCGCCGTCGTCGTCACCGCTCCGTTCGGGATCCTCGCTCGCCAGCGCGAGCCCGTCCTCGACCGGAGCGGTGAGCTCAAAAGGGGACGCCTCGGCATCGTCGGCCGCCAGGTCGGGGGCGGCCATGGCGGGGAGCTCGAAGGCGGACATGCCCATGCTCCCAAGGAAGATGGCCACGAGCAGGCCGAACTGTAGAGCTTGGCAGAAGATCAGCAGGCCGATGGCCAGGACCAGCCAGAAGGGAAGCTTCACCTTGCTCGCCGCGGCGGGTGCCCGCTGTGTGCCGAGCTGGGCGTGGATGCCTTCGAGCAGCTGGACCACCCTGTCGTTGGCGGGGGGGGGGGCCAGGGGCAGCAGCGGGGCCGGAGGCTCGGCCGCTGTTGGGGCCGGGTCGGGGGGCACCAGGGTGTCGCTGGGGCTCTGATCGGAGGGCGGGGCGGCACCGGGTGGAGGGCCGAGGGACGCGGCTGGCGAAGCCTGCAGAGGGGGCTCGGCGGCTGGGGCGCCGAAGCCTTGCCGACCACTGGCCTCCTCGAGCAGCTCGGGTGTGGCCAGGACGGTCTGCTCGTCGGCCTGACCGGCCGGCGGGAAGTTGACCTGCACCGGGGCTACGGGGCTGGGGAGCACGGGCTCGTCGCCGTGTGGGTCGTGTTCGGGGGCCACCACGGTGGGCCGCCCTTCGTCCATGTCGGGATCATGCTGCATGGGTGCGTTCTCTGTTGGATCGGAAGGCGCGCGAGGCGTGGACACGGAGGCGCCCAGGGAGCCCTCGAGCTCCCAGTATCGCCGCACGATGCGGTCAAATGCCTGGGACATGTCTTCGGCGCGGGTGAAGCGCAGCGCAGGGTCGATGGTCAGCGCTCGGTCGAGCAGTGCCAGGATCTCGTGCTCGAGCTGCTGCTCCCGCTGGGCGTCCGGCTCGCCGAAGACCCCGAGCAAGGCCTGGGAGACGGTCAAGCGATCGTCGTCGTCCAGGCTCTCGGGGGAGGTGAAGGCCGAAGGGTCCAGGTCCTTGCCCGCGAACAGGGTGGGCTTGCGCTCGCGCAGGTCGGTCACCGCGGACATGCGCTGGCAGCGGAACAGGATGTTGTGGGTGCCGTCGATGGGGAGCTCGTTGCCGAACAGCCGATGGCGGCGCATCTTGAGCAGCGCGAAGAAGGACGCCCCCACCGACCAGGTGTCCATGGCCTGGGGGTGGTGCTTGCGGGCATTGAACAACATCTCGGGCGCGATGAAGTTCTCGGTGCCCAGGATCAAGCGGGTGGCTTCCCAGGTCTCCTGCTCGATGGGGCGGCTCTTGGCGGCTCCGAAGTCCGTGAGCAGCCAGCGACCGTCGTCGGCGAGCACTGCGTTGCGGGGCTTGATGTCGGCATGCACCGCGCTGACGCCCTTGCTGGCCATGATGGCGTGGTACTCGGCGATGCGCCGGCAGATGTCGGCCAGGGCTCCGCAGAGGGGCTCGAGGGCGTCGGGCAGCACCAGGATGCGGTCCCACCATTGTTCCATGTCGGTGGGGCACCACTCCATGACGATGCCGACCGCCTGACCATCTTCGTCGATGACGTCCACCAGGCGTGGGCAGGGCGGGGCGCTGCGAGCCGCCTGAAGCAGCTGGAAGGTCTCAACCTCGCGGGCCATGGTGTCGCGGGCCAGCGCATCGCCCGAGGCGAGCTTCAGGGCCAGGGCCTCGCCTTCGGCAGGGTCGTCCTGGCTGGGGGGTGCGCCCTGGGCCAGGACCCGATGGATGGCGGCCATGCCCCCACTGCGCGTCTCCTCGGCGGGATCGTGCGCGTAGCGCCGGCCGCTGCGACCGGTCCAGGCCCTGGGCTGTCCCGAGGGCTGGCTAGAATCGACCGTGGATCCCAATCCCGTAGCCCCCGTCCAGCAGCATTCCCCAGTAGCCGAGCCCCAGGCCGACGGCGGCGATGCCGCCCGAGGCGAGCACGAGGGCGTTGGTGGTGGCGCGCAGCTGGTTGGCTTCGTCGGTGGTGGTGGCCTCCTCGAAGCGTTGGCTCATGAGGTAGGAGGCTGCGTATGTACCGCCAGCGCCGAGCAGGCTGGCGCCGCCAACGAGCATCAACGGGGTCTTCATGGGGGGGCGGATGCGCTCCACCATGACCACGTCGTCCATGACGTTGGCGCTGACGGTGCTGGTGACGACCTCGCCGGAGTCGTCGTTGTCCTTGTCCTTGCGGCGGGGCTTGTCCTTGGTGGGTTCTTCGCCGATGACCAAGGCGGGACCGGCGTCGGGCTCGTCGAAGCTGGGCTTGACCACCTGCTCCGGGAAGCTGTTGCCCTCGAAGACCCAGGAATCAAGCACCTTGTTGTCGGCGCTGATCTGCTGGACCATGTGGGGTCGACCCAGGGTGGCTTCGGGCTCCATCAGCGGCCGGCCGTCCATGAGCAGGCGCCCGGTCTTGGGTTGACGGATCTTCTTGCCCTCGACGGCCACCGGGGTGGTGTCGAGGCCGCTGCCGATGGACTCGAAGGAGAGCCGAATGGGGTGGCCCACGTCGAAGTCGCGCACGTCCCAGGCGAAGCCGGGGTCGAGCTCGAGGGCGGTGTGGAACCAGGCCTCGCTCTGAACGATGTCGCCCTCGAGATGGTAGAGGGCGCCCAGCAGGCGGTAGGCGGTGGCGTAGACCGCCGCGGGGGCCGGCGCTTCCATGCAGGGCATGCCCAGCTTGAGCCGGGTGCCCGCATCGCGGAAGCCCTGCTCGTCCAGGTTGCGCAGCGCGGACTGCATCAGCCCGAGGTCTCGGGCGACGGTCTGCAAGGGGTAGCTGGTCTTGCAAGCAGCCTGAGAGACCTGCGGTACGAGCAGGAAGAGGCAGGCGAGGATGCAGAGGAGCGTTCGCAAGGCTTCTCCTCCCTTTGGGAGTGCGAAGTGAGAGCGTAGCACGGCAGCGAGGCCAGAGGGAAACCCCCAGGCGATCAGCCCGCGCGGTCCCGCAGGTTCTGTCCGCTCGGCCCGTCTTCATCGGGCTTGATGACCAGCAGCGGCATGCCCTGGAAGACGTTGCTGCCGTCCCGGACCAGCCAGCGCTCGAGCACGCCCGAGATGGGGGCTCGGATGCGGGTGAAGGTCTTCATCACCTCCACCAGCGCGATGGTGTCCTGGGCGCGCACGCGGCTGCCCACCGCCACGAAGGGCAGCGCATCGGGGGCGGGCCGGTGGTAGAGCGTGCCGTCCAGCTCGGCCCGAACGGTTCGGCCGCTGTGGATCATGGACTTCACGGCCGCCTTGACCTTGGCCCGCTTTCGCCCGGTGCGGCGGCGCACGCGCATCAGCGCGGTGCCGTACTCCACCGGCGAGTAGCGCCCGAGGGGCTGGTCCGCGAAGCCGTCGACCCCCGGCGGGATGCGGAGGTCGTACCAGCGGCCCAGCCGCAGCAGCCGACCGAAGGTCAGGCCAGTGTGCAGTGGCGTGCCAGGGACCAGGGTGGGGACGAAGACCCCCACCGTGGTCGCGCAGATCACGTCGTCTCGGACCATGACCCGGAGCAAAGGGCCTCCATGTCGTGGAAGGTCCAGATGCGCGGGTTGCGCACCCGGCGGTTGCCGGTCGCCTGATAGCTCATCTCCGCCATGGCTTCCAGCCAGGTGCGGAGCTCGCAAAGGGGCACGATCTCGTCGGTGTCGCCGCGCGCGGCGGCGGCGTAGGGGTCCATGTCCCGCTCGATGCGGCCGGCGGTCTCGGCCATGCCGGCTTCGAGCAAGCGCCGCTCATCCGGGTTCTGGGTGACGATGGCGAAGTCGTCGTCCAGCGCCTTGTTGTAGGTGGCGATGGCCAGGGTGCGGCCCTCCATGACCGCCAGTCGCGTCATGGGGGTGGAGAGCTGGAGGATGGGGTCGAAGGGCAGGCCGGCCTGGGCGTAGTAGCCTGCGCCCGAGGCGCGCCGCAGCAGCACCGTGAACATGGGGGTGGTGTTGGTGCTGTTGCTGTAGATCAGGGAGCTGCCGTAGCCCAGCAGGCCTTGCTGCTCGGCCTCGAGGCCGATGTCGAAGCCCGCGACGTCCTGCAGCCAGAAGAGGGGAAGCCCGTTGGCGTCGCAGTGGCGTGAGAAGGTGGCCAGCTTCGCGACGCCCTCCCTGTACAGGATCCCGCCTGCCCGCGCGGTGCTGGGCTCGCGGGGGTGGGGGTGGGTGCCCACGTCGTTGATGACCACGCCCACCCACAGGCCGGCGATGCGGCCTACGCCCGTGATGACCTCGGACCCCACGTTGGGCAGGAACTCGTGGAACAGGCTGCCGTCCAGCAACCGCGCGAGCACCTCGCGGGCGTCGTAGGTCTCCCGATGGTCGGGGGGGAACAGGCTGCTGAGCTCTGCGGTGGCGTGGTGGGGCGGCAGGCCCGGCAGGCCCTGGCGGTAGTAGGCCGCAGCGCTGCTGGGCAGCAGCGCGACCTCGGCCCGGATTGCACGCAGGCAGGAGGGGTCGTCGGGGACGCGCACATCCGCACAGCCAGAGCGGTGTACGTGGACCTCGGGCCCCCCTAGATCGGTGCTGGTGAGGTCCTGGCTCTTGGCCCCGCGGATCAGGGCTGCGCCTGCGATGACCATGTAGGCCTGCTCGGTCATCAGCACGCGGTCACTGATGATGGGCATGTAGCCGCCGCCCGCGATGCAGGCGCCGAACACACCAGCGATCTGGGGGATGCCAGCGTCGGACAGCAGGGCGTTGAGCTTGAAGATGTGGCCGGCGCCTGTGCCTCCGGCGAAGCTGCCCGCCTGCTGGGGCAGGAACAGGCCGGAGCACTCCACCAGATAGATCACGGGCAGCTCGAGGCGCAGGGCGATGCTCTGGGCGCGTTGGATCTTCTCAGGGGTCCCAGGCCACCAGGCGCCGGAGGCCACCAGGTTGTCATTGGCGATCACCACGACCCAGCGGTCGTGCACCCGGGCGAAGGCCGTGACCACCCCGGCTCCAGGGGCGGTCTTGCGCGCCCCCTCGAAGCGGCGCTCCCAGTTCACGAAGCTGCCGATGGGCAGCAGGGGAGTGCCGGAATCCATCAGGGCCTCGAGGCGCTGCCAGGTGGTGAGCTTGCCCTCGCGCTCCAGGCGCTCCGGGTGCCCCCAGCCCTCGCGGACCTTGGTGCGGGCCAGCTCGAGTTGCTGATCCAGCTCGCACATCCAGGCGTGGTTGCGTTCCCGCTCGCGCTTGTCCAGCAACCCGGTCAGGGGGTGGCCGAGGGAGTCCAGGGAGAGTCGAGCCATGGCCGCTCCGTGTCAGCGCCCCGGCGCCCAGGCCGGAAGGAAGTGCTGTTCGAGGAAGGCTGTGTCGTAGCGACCAGCCTCGAAGTTGGGGTGGTCCATCAGCGCTCGGTGCAGCTCGAGCGTGGTGGCCACCCCGCCGATGCGGGTGCGCCGAAGGGCGATGCGCAGCCGCTCCAGGGCCTCTCGGCGGTTGACGCCGTGGGCGATGATCTTGCAGATCAGCGAGTCGTAGTGAGGCGGGATGCGGTCCGCCTGCTCCGGCGGGCCCGCGCGGCGCAGGTGGGTGTCGACCCGAATGCCGGGCCCATCGGGCAAGACCAGCCGGCTGAGGGCCCCGGGGCTGGGGCGGAAGCCCCGGGTGGGGTCCTCGGCGTTGATGCGGCACTCGATGGCGTGGCCCGCCGGACGCTCCGTGGGCAGATCGAGGGGCTGCCCAGCGGCGATGCGCAGCTGCCACTCCACCAGATCGACGCCCGAGGTGGCCTCGGTGACCGGGTGTTCCACCTGCAGGCGTGCGTTGCACTCCATGAAGAGCAAGCCCCCGTGACGATCCAGCAGCATCTCCACGGTGCCTGCGCCCGTGTATCCAGCCTCGGCCAGGGCCTGGGCCGCGCGCGCACCGAGGGCGTGCTGGTGCGGCTCGAGCCCGGTGGGGCAGGGGGACTCCTCCACGAGCTTCTGGCGCTGGCGCTGGATGGAGCACTCTCGCTCGCCCAGGCAGGCCGAGGCGCCGTAGCGGTCCACGAGCAGCTGGAACTCGATGTGGCGGCCGCCCTCGATGAGCTTCTCGAGGTAGACCGTGCCGTGGCCGAAGGCGGCGCTGGCCTGGGCGCTGGCCTCCACGAAGGCCGCCTCGAGATCAGCGGGAGTGCGCGCGACGCGCAGCCCCCGCCCTCCGCCACCGGCCACCGCCTTGATCATCACCGGATAGCCGATGTCCTGGGCCGCGCGAGCGGCGGCCGCGGGATCGGGAAGGGGGTGCATGGTGCCGGGGATCACGGGGACGCCGTGGCGGGACATCAGGATGCGCGCGGCCAGCTTGTCGCCCAGCTGGTGCAGCACCGGCGCAGGGGGGCCGATGAAGCTGACGCCCAGCGCCTCGCAGCGCGCTGCGAAGCGGGCGTTTTCAGCGAGGAATCCCCAGCCGGGGTGGATGGCCGAGCAGGCCTCCTGGCGGGCGACCTCGAGGATGGCGTCGGCGTCCAGGTAGGAGTCCCGGGGGTGGGCCCCCCCGATGCACACGCGGTGATCGGCGTCGGAGAGCCACGCCTGGTCCCGATCGGCCGCGGAGCAGACCACGACCGTCTGGATGCCCATTTTTCTGCAGGTAGCCACCACTCGAGCGGCCACCTCGCCGCGGTTGGCCACCAGCACGCGCTGAAACATCAGCCGGTCAGCTCTCGCTCGAGGAGCGTGCGCGCCAGCGTGGCATCGAGCTCGCCGCGGTGTGCCTTCATCAGGGCTCCCATGGCCCGACCGAGCTCTCGTGGAGAGCTCGCGCCGCTGGCGGCGATGGCTTCGTGTACCCAGCCCAGGGTGGTGGGTTCGTCGGCCAGGTGAGGCAGGAAGCTGTCGATGACTACGGCCTCGGCCAGCTCGAGGGCGGCGAGGTCCTCGCGCCCGGCCTGGGTGTAGGCCAGGGCGGACTCATCCCGCTGCTTGCGCAGCCTGCGGAGCACGGCCACAGCCTGGGCATCGTCCACCTCGTCGCCGGTCTTCTTGGACTCCTCGATCAGCGCGGCGCGGATCAAGCGAAGCGCGGAGAGGCGGGGCACGTCACGAGCCCTCATGGACTCGGTGAGCTGCGTCATGACGGACTCGGCGATGCTCATGGAACCTCCAGCAGCCGAGCGTAGCGCAGCCCGGCGGGACCGACCAGCAGCGGGGCTGTCAACGGTCGCTCCAGGGACCTGGGCGGCCCCCCCCGGCGCGCGGGTGTCCGGTGCGACCCTATATATAGGGTGCGCTGCCGCCGGCTTCGCGTGGACAGCCCAGTGCGCGACAGCCGCCCCAGCCACTGCGCGTTGCGGTGGCGAGGCGGCCTGGATCGCCGGGGTGCCCGGACTAGTGGGTGGACAGGTAGTTCACCACGCCCTGGGGGCTGGCGACCATGGTGTCGGCTCCATCGTCCCAGCCCGCCGGGCAGACCTCGCCGTCGTGGGAGGTGATGTACTGGAAGGCCTTGAGGGTGCGGAGCACCTCGTTGACGTTCCGGCCCACGCCCAGGTTGTTGATGATGGCCGACTGGACCACGCCCTGGGGATCGATGATGAACACGCCGCGGAGCGCCACGCCGGCGTCCTGAACGAGCACGCCGTAGTCGCTGGCCAGCTGCTTGTTGAGATCCGCCACCAGGGGGATGTTCAGCTTGCCCAGCCCGCCCTGATCCTTGGGCGTGTTGACCCAGGCCAGGTGGGTGAACTGGCTGTCCACGCTGACGCCCAGGACGTTGGCGCCCAGCTCGGCGAAGGTCGGCGCGGCATCGGAGAAGGCGAGGATCTCCGTGGGGCAGACGAAGGTGAAGTCCAGGGGGTAGAAGAAGAGCACGGTCCACTTGCCGAGCAGCTTCTCGGAGTCGATCTCGCCGAGCTCGTTGTTGACGACGGCGGGGAGCTTGAACGCGGGGGCCTTGTTTCCGACCAGGGACATGATTCCTCCAGGGGGGGTAGGGAAATGGGGTGTGCGCAGTGCGGAGGAGAGGTAATCGCGGCCCGGAGAACGGCGTGTCATGGGGCTCACACTTTCGCGGTTCGAGGCCTCGCGCGCGCGCGCAGCGCTGCGCTCCTGAGTCTGGGCACTCTTTTTTTTCGGCCTCGGTGGACACCGGTTCCCCAAGGGGCCCCTTGCGCCCGGTCATCCGCGGTGCAGGGCCTGCTCGCATCAGGCTACGGCGTCGTTGACATGGGCTTGTCACCGCAGCTATAACCCTCACGATGGCGACCGCTCCATCCAGCGGCGGACGTCGACCCGAACGAGTCCATGGAGTCCCCATGCGTCTGAACCGCCACGGCACCGCCCTCCTCCTCATGCTCCCCGCGGGCGGCGTCCTGTCAGCCTCGTGCGGCGACACGGAAGAGACCGTCCGCTACGACTTCCCGCGACTCGAGCTGTCCACGGAAATGGTGGAGTTCAACTCGGTGGAGCAGGGCGCCAGCACCACGCGCACGGTGTGGCTGTCCAACCTCGGTGATCTCTCCATGGGGATCACCGCCATCGACATGGGCGCCAACGACCGCTCCGACCCCAACTTCTCGGTCAGCTGGGCCATCTCCGACATGGAGTGCCCCGAAGGCGACGACACCGGCGAGGCCGCAGCCAAGGGCTTCACCACCGACAGCGGTGGCGGCGAAGAGACCGACGGGCCCGGCCCCGACGACACGGGCATCGAAGAGGTCCCCGAGGGCGCCATCGCGGTGCTCGACAAGGACTGCCGCCTGCCTGTTCAGGTCTCGTTCACGCCAGACGCCCTGGGCACCCTGTGGGGCTCGCTCATCATCCGCACCGGCACCGAGCACAAGGCCGAGGGCGACAACAGCGATCCCGCCTTCTACTCCGATCCCATCCACTCGAAGCGCCTCGTCTACCTGGTGGGTGAGGGCGAGCGGGGCATCGCCAACGTGATGATCCGCCCGCGGCGCTTCGACTACGGTCACCTCTGGACCGGCACGGCCGAGAAGGCCTACATCGCCATCCAGAACGCTGGCGACGGAGACCTCACGGTCCAGGAGCCCTACCTCGACGGCTGCGCTGACACTTTCCAGATCACCGGAATGGGCTCCGAGGGCGCCTACACAGTGCTCGAGCCTGGTATCTCCACCTTCGTCGAGGTCACCTACACCCCCGAGAGCACCGACGCCGCCTCCTGCACCATGATCGTCGAGTCCGACGACGAGGACTCCCCACGCATCGAGGTCGACCTCGAGGCCAACACCGGTGTCGATCCCGAGAACGTGCCCCCTACGGTGATCATCCGCACCCCGGGCGTCGGTCACCAGTGGTCCGGCGGCGAGGCCGACTCCCTCCGGCTGCAGCTCAACATCTTCGACCTCAACCAGCCCGCTGACACCCTCACCTGTCGCGTCAAGTCCATGGTGCTGGCCGAGGGCGCCTCGGTGGCTCACTGCGAAGCCGAAGACGAGTCTGGCCACGTCTACGTGGATGTGCCCTACGAGTACGTGGACACCGGCGTCGACACCATCAAGGTCCAGGTCACCGACGCCTCGGAGATCATCTCCTACGCGAGCATCTCGGTGCTCTGGAACGCGGGCTTCCCTCAGAGCGACGACGACGGCGACGGCTGGGGCGACGAAGCCGACGCCGACGAGGACGGCAACTTCGACTGCGACGACCTCAACGCCAACACCTACCCCTACGCGGCCGAGATCGCTGATGGCCACGACAACGACTGCGACGGCGTCATCGACGAAGGCACCCGAGACTACGACGACGACGGCGACTCGTTCAGCGAGAACGAGGGCGACTGCAACGACTACGACGAAGACGTCTACGCCGGCGCCTGGGAGATCGCGGACTACAAGGACAACGACTGCGACGGCATCACCGACGAGGGCTCCTCCCTCTACGACGACGACGGTGACGGCTACACCGAGATGGACCAGGACTGCGACGACGAAGACGCGGCGGTCCACCCCGGCGCGGTCGAGTATTGCGACGGCATCGACAACGACTGCAACGGCCTGCGGGACTACTCCGACGGCTGCGTCGAGATCGACTCCGAGCCCTATGTCGTGGGCGGCATCAACCTGCAGCAGACGGCCTGCGAGCCCGGCGACGCCATCATGGTGTCGGTGTTCGCATACGACGCCGACGGCCAGACCCTCGACTACGCATGGAGCGGTGACGAAGGCTTGGTCATCGAGCCCCTCACCGGGTCGCCCAGCGTCACGGTCACCTGTCCCGATCCCAGCAACAACAGCGGCAGCGTGCTCAGCCTGTACGTCTACATCACCGACGAAGACCAGAACCCCGTGTGGGACTTCGATGAGATGTGGGTCTACCCTGCGGGCGACCTCTACCGTCAGTACGCCAAGATCGTCTACCAGCAGGGCTCCTGCGCCACCGGCGCGGCCCTCCCAGCGCTGTCGCTGGCGTGGCTGGCGTTGGTGGGCGCCGCCATCCGCCGTCGCCGCGAAGACGACTAGCTCCCGCGCTAATCGGGTCGGTGTGGGCCTGTCAGGCCCGCCCTCCCCTGCGGCGGGCGTGTCCCTCAGCTGGGTCGTTGCTGTCCCACCGGGACCTTCGAGGGGCAGAGGGACCGCGCGAAAAGCCAGGGTGGACCGTCGCGCCCTTAGGCACGGTTCCTGCTAAACTGTTCACGGTGTCTTTTGCTTCCAGGATGGTGCCCATGAGCTGGCGGAACGCCGTGAAGCGCAGCAGGACTCAGCCCTCCCGGCGTCATGCCGGCCAGGCGACCGTCGAGTTCGCCCTGATGTTGCCCCTGTTGTTCGCTATCCTGTTCATGTGCATCGAGTTCGCGTTCTACTTTGGCGCCATCCACTACGCGAACTATGCCGCGTTCGTCACCGCCCGGGGAGTGCAGGTGGGTGAGGACTCCGCCAGCGACGTGCAGAACCTCATCATGAACGGCAACGTCACCAGCGACGCCCGGATCAGCACCAACCAGTACAGCGCCACGGTGCGCCAGCCCTGGGAGGTGGACATGCCCGGCGTCGAGCAGCTGCTCGGTGAGATCGGCTTCAGCGTCACCTCTGTGCTGGGCAAGGAGGAGTACAGCTACGAGGGCCAGGTCAACGCCCGCTTCGCCGACAACAACGGGGGGGGCATCTGATGTCGCGGCTCCCCAGCTTGCTCGGTCGTGCGCGCCGCCGTGCAGGCCAGGCTGCAGTCTTCGTGGCCATGATCCTGTTCACCCTGGTGATCTTTCTGGCTCTGGCCACCAACATCGGCATCGTAGTCAACGACAAGATCCGCATGCAGAACACGGCCGACCTGGCCAGCTACGCGGCGGCCTACTCCGAGGCCCAGGTGCTCAACAACCTGGTCTACCTCAACGGAATGATCGCCGACACCGTGTCCCAGTGCCGGTCCACCCTGGTCTCCTCGTCTCCCTATGTGGACTGCCTGTGTCAGTACGAGAGCCCGGTGGCCGAGGCTGTGATCGAGGCCTGCAAGGTGGCGCTCGATCCCCTGATTCTCCAGTTCGTGGCGGCGGCCAACTACACGGCGTCGGTCACGCCCGCGCTGCAGCGCGGCTACAGCACCGCCGAGGCCAACTTCGAGGGCACCCGCTCCCAGACCAGCTTCATGGAGACCCTGCCTGGCTCCCCCACGTTCATGGGGCAGTACTGGATCAACTACTCCACCCACTACATGGGTGGCGGCTCCTTCCCTGCCATCGCCAGCTACACCCAGGCCAACTCCATCCAGGTCAACTACGCCCACCTGACCTTCTGTCCAGGCCCCAACTGCTCCTGCTGCATCCCCTACCTCTACTACCCCCAGGACTCCTTCCGGGGCTGGTTCTACAAGGACAACTCGGATCCCGAGATCTGGGTCGAAGGCCGGGTGTTCGGCACCCCCAAGAAGCAGTTCCTCGATGTCCAGTACAGCGGCGGCTACTTCGGCGCCTCCGCCACGGGCGGCGACGACCTGCTGTATGCCTACGCGGTGGCCAAGCCCTACGAGGGCAGCGTCGGCCCCACCGTCACCGGCAACCCCAACGCTGACTGGACCATCGGGCCGCTGTACTCGCCGGGTCCGGGCAGCCTGATGCCCGACAAGGAAGGCGATCTCGGCATGGTCGAAGAGTACCGGGCTCGCCTCGCCGGGCTCAACGAAGCGCTCGAGGGCGGATCGGCCCCCACGGACCTGGCGCGAATGGACGGGGCCATGCTGGGCAAGATGTGGAACGTCGCGTACTTCAAGCACTAGAACAGGAGCACTCCATGCGCCATCGCCGCATCCGCCGCGCCCAGTCGGCCGTCGAGGTCATGCTGCTGCTGCCCGTGGTGATGATGGTCTTCATCTCCATGTACTACCTGTGGTCCATCACCTTCGCGGCTGCCAACTGCCACATGCGGGCCCGCGAGTACGCGCTGCACGGCGACACCTACCTGGGGGGGCGCGCCCAGGGGACCAGCGGCAGTGCGGCACTGCAGGGTGGAGACTACCGCAAGGCCGAGCGGGGGCTCACCAGCTTCGAGTTCAGCGGGAGCTCGAGCGACACCTCCATCGATGGTGTGGGCACCTCGGGCGTGAACCTGCAGGTCACCGCGGTCATCACCAGCAACTGATCGCTGGCCGTGGTGGGTTGGGACAGCGCTGCAGGTCGTCAGCAGCCGTAGCGGGCCAAGGCCGCCGCCACGGCGGTGTCCACCCGCAGCACATGGGCGCCCAGCCCTGCGGGCGTGAAGCCGGCCTGGAGCGCCTGTGCTCGTTCCTGGTCGCTCAGGCCACCTTCGGGGCCCACCAGCAGCGCCAGGTCGCCGGAAGCGGAGGGGAGGGGGGAGGCGTCTGGAGACAGCAGGAGGCGTCTGGAGGGCAGGGAGGGCGCCCTGAGGGCTCTCTCCAGCGGCAGAGGCTCGTGAAGGGTGGGGAGCCAGCGCCGGCCGCTCTGCTCGCAGGCTGCCACCAGCACCTTCTGCCAGCGCTCGAGGCGCAGCTTGCGTACGGTGGAGCGTTCGGCGAGAACGGGCTGCACCAGGTCCACTCCCAATTCGGTGGCCATGCGCAGGCTGGTCTCCCAGGCGGTGGGCTTGCACAAGGCGAGCAGGAGCACGACGCGGCGGGAAGGGGCGCAGTCGGGGAGCAGGGCCGTACACTCCACCACGGCCCGCTGACCCTGCACGTCCACCAACAAGCAGTGCGCCTCGGCACCCGCGCCGTCGAAGAGCTGCAGCGGCTCGCCCCTGGGGTGGCGGCAGACCTGCAGGATGTGGTGGCTGGTGTCCTTGGGCAGCGTCTGGCGCTCGCCCGGCGCCGGCAGCGCGGGGTGGTGGTAGCGCCTACTCACGGTCGCAGGTACTCCAGGGCGACCCAGTCACCGTCCCGGGCCTTGCGGGCAGGAGCCAGGGGGGACATGGCCCGCTCCACCGTGTGGGCGCGGTCCGCCAGGATGCCTGCCAGCACCAGCCTGTGGCCCACCAAGCGCCTGAGGTCGCCGGCCATGCGCACGAGCTCCTCGGCGTAGATGTTGGCCACCACCAGATCGTAGCGCCCGGGCAGGGAGCGCACCGAGCGGGTGTCGAAGCCACAGCCCAGGTCGTTGCGGCGGCCGTTGGCCAGCGAAGCCTGGACCGCCAGGGGGTCGCAGTCTACGCCGTGGGCCACCATGCCGAGCTTGGCGCCGAGCAGGGCCAGCACGCCCGTGCCGCAGCCCACATCCAGCAGGCTCTGCCCTGGATGGGCGTAGCGAGCCACGGCTCGCAGGCAGGCGAGGGTGGTGGGGTGCTGACCCGTGCCGAAGGCGGCGCCGGGTTCGATGATCAGAGCACCAGGCCGCGGCTCCCACGGGGGCGCGATCACCACGCCTGGGGCGATCTCGAGGGGCATGAAGCTGCTGCGCCAGCGCTCCTCCCAGTCGCCCTCGGACATGGAGCCCACCTGCACGGTGGCCCCAGGCACGAAGCTGGCTGCGTGCTCTACCGCGCTGGCTCTGGCGTCCTCGTCGTCGTCGCGGTCGAAGTAGGCCAGCAGCTCGATCAGCTCGGGACGGTGCGGGCGTGCGGGGGCCTCGTCCCAGGGCTGGCTGACCTGCCAGTCCTCATCCCCAGCAGGCTGCTCCTGGACGCCGATGGTGCCCAGATCCCTTAGCAGGGTCTGGAAGCGCTCCACCTGTGCGTGGGGGACGGTGACACGCAGCAGCTGCCAGGACTGGGGCATGGGCTCTAGTGTTCCCGCGCGGGAGCCGGGCCGGGCTCGGGCAGCTCCACGCCCGCGGCGTGGGCATCGATGAGCGCCTTCATGGCTTCTGGACGCGAGCGCACCTGGACCCAGCGGTCGCCAAACAGGCCCTTGATGAAGAACGTGGGGGTGCCCGAGATGTCCAGGGCGTCGGCCTGGGCGATGTCGGTCTTCACGATCTGGGCGGTGATCGGTTCGGCGATACAGGTCTCGAGGGCGTCGAGGTCCAGGTTGATCTGCTTGGCCATGAAGCGGATGTCGTCCGAGGACTGGTAGGACTGGTTCTTGAACAGCAGATCGTTCAGCTCCCAGAAGCGACCCTGCTGCCCTGCGCAGGTGGTGGCCCGTGCGGCTTCGCAGGCGGTGGGGTGCATGTCGCTGCCCACGAACTCGTTGCACTTGTTGGACAGGGGGTAGTGCTTGAAGCGCAGCTGGATGTCCGGGTTGTCGCGGACCAGGTCCTTGGCCCCGGCTCCGGCCTTGGCGCACCAGGGGCAGGCGTAGTCCGCCCACTCGACGATCAGGTAGGGTGCGCTGGGGTTGCCGAGCTGGGGCTCATGGCCCGACAGCTCCACCGTGCCCTTGGGAGGCAGGTGGTAGTTCTCCGCGAGGGCGGCCGGGTCCATGGAGTCGCCGGCGCAGTCCAGGTTCTGCTTTCTGCCGTTGTAGATGGCGATGACCAGGACGAAGGCCACGATGCCGGAGACCAGCATCACCGGCACGGTGCGGTCGCCGCCCATGCCCATCAGGGTGCCGCCGAAGGAGCCGGAGGCAGGGGGCTGCTCGGGCAGCAGCAGGCTGGGGGTGCGGAGAGAGAGCGCCGCGGCCGCGAGCAGAAGGGCGTTGATCCCGTACATGGAGATGCAGAAAAGGCACCAAGTACCCATGGTATGGGAAACCCATGCCAGCAGCGCGCTGTAGGCCACGGAGCCCAGCCCAGCCACCAGCAGGACCCGGGACAGGCCACCCAGCTTGCCGCGGCCGAGCCGCCGCATGACGGTGGCATAGGCGGCGGCGAAGTAGAAGCCCAGGCCGTACAGGGCCACGGGGATGCCGAAGAGCTCGCTGTAGGAGCTGGTGTTCACCTTGTCGCAGTCGAAGGTCTCGCTCACCGAGCAGATGGACGTGTCGCCGCAGAGCACGGTGATGTGCTGGTTGGCCAGGTAGGCCGAGGCGCCCATGCCGGCGACCATGGCCAGGGCCAGCCCCCAGCCGAGATCCCAGCTCATCACGGCGGCGCACACGAGCCAACAGGAGCCGATGCCTGCGATCAGGACGCCGGTCTGCGAGCCCTGCAGGCCCAGCACGGCGGTGACGGTGAGGGCCAGGGCGGCCAGCACGGTGAGTGTGATGCGGAGCGCGCGCATGGGTCCTCCGGGAGCGTCTTCCAGGGGCCCGTGCTTCCAGGGAATTCCCAGGACTGGGCGCCTTGGCGAGGCAGCGGCAGGTAACCGAACCCGCAGTGTACTGCTAACGATCCCGCGCGGCCCTTTCCATGTCCCGCCGGTCCTCGCGTTCCTTGAGCGCGGTGCGCTTGTCGTGCTTGCGCTTGCCGCGCCCGAGGCCCAGCTCGACCTTCACCCAGGGCCCCTTGAAATATAGGGAGATGGGGACGAGCGTGTAGCCGCGTTCCCTGACCTTGGCCGCCAGCTTTCGGAGCTCACGGCGGCTGAGGAGCAGCTTGCGCTCGCGGAGGGGCTCGTGGTTGATGTGGGTGGCCTGGGGGTAGGGCGAGATGTGGGCGTTGATGAGCCAGGCCTCGCCGTTGCGGAACAGCACGTAGGCGTCGCTCAGGTTGCCGCGCCCTTGCCGCAACGACTTGACCTCGGACCCCAGCAGCGAGATCCCCGCCTCGACGCGGTCCTCCACGAGGTAGTCGTGGAACACCTTGCGGTTGCGGTAGATGTTCTGGAGGTGGTCGCGCTCGCGGGTCACGGTGAGCTCCTTGGCCTGCGACAACCTGCTACGGTCGGGGCGGCGGTGCAAGAGTCCAGAAAGCGGAACGGCCGTTCCCGTCCCGTGGCCCCCCCCTCCACCTCGCTCCCCCCGGCTCCTCTACGGGCACTGATTTTCGTGGGGAACGGTGGTCTTGTGGCCTGGTCCGCCTCGGAGTGGCTCTCGTGCTCCAGCTCACTCCACCGCGCTCCCCGGGAGGCCCGGTTCTGTGGAAGCAGTCGTGCTGGCCGGCCATGATCCCCGTCTCGGCCACTTGGCCGAGACGGAGGCCCTGGCCTCGCTTGCTGGTGGGGGGAGGCTGCCTCCCCCCAGACCGCTATCGCGCCCCCCGAAAACGAATCGTTGTGCGATGCGGGCTTCTCGGTGGTTGGCCGAAGCCTGGGTCATGGCCGAGCTGGCCCCCTCCGCCCGCTCCCCGAGTCGCTCCACTTCGCTCCCCGAGTCGCTCCACTTCGCTCCCCGAG
>ERZ890953.80-NODE-80-length-55097-cov-13.565550_pt1 | contig 55097 bp, 60 predicted proteins | sample MGYA00521264_ERZ890953 | MGnify/ENA primary metagenome ERZ890953 (study PRJEB32303, sample SAMEA104408629) | aquatic metagenome | biome: Brackish water; feature: Chemocline; material: water | place: Baltic Sea | collected 2014-10-26T21:54:00 | depth 200 m ...
TCTCGGTGAGAGAACGCCCCGGCCCACATGTGGGCCGAATGCCGACCTCACGCCCATCCCAAAACGAGGCTGCTGCAGTCCTCTGATGTACTTCACCGTACGAGCCTTCGCCTCGGTGGCCTTATCAAACTGACTCTCGGCGTTCTGCTTGAGGGATTCATATTTGCTGGATTTCTCGATGGACAAACTGATGCCGCCAATCGAATAATCAAACTCGTCAGCGACCCAATTCAATGCCATCGCAAAACATGCTCTTGTGACACCATCCCATAGGATCGCTGGGATCCATTCCGGCTTTTGTGAAACCAGAGCGTCAAGAGTGGTCACGGTTGTGGATGGCGGAAACATATTGAACCACTGCAAAGCACGGAGGAGGTACTCAGCAAGCTCTGCATCTTCCCAGATCTGCCCGAAAATTCGGTTGTACTGTCCGATGGTCCCCTCATGCTCAGGGGGTCTAAAATGGTAGAATTTATCAGGATTCTGGTCTCGGAGTTGCATCCGCAAACTGTTGATCAGTTCCAACTGCGGCCCTGAATATCCGGGAACAGCAATCGCGGTCGTGGATACGACTGCCCATTCCTGGACTACTTGCTGCGTGGGGGATGTGACCAACTCCTTGAACGACCACCTAATGCGGTATGTCCCCACTGTAGCCCCTGTGGGGACTTGCAGGCTGGCGTAGTACTCACCAACGGCAGGGTTCACTGGGGTGCGTGTGGCAGACCCGATGAGGACCTCGGTTTCCGGGGGGCCGGGGTCAACGTAGTAGATGGCGTATGTGATCTCAGCAGCGTTAGCAGGATTTCCTGCACCGTTGGTCAAGAAAATGTCCAGGTCCCCACGGGTGAGTACCTGTCCAGGTGTGAAAACTACGCCCATCAGTTCGGCTCCTTACTGGGGACCGATGAAAGGGAAACTACCGAACCACCCTTGTTTCCCACCAGGGTCTCCTGGATTGCGACATCAAGGCGGTCCTGAATGGACTTCAGGAAATCTTCACGGACTCGGACTCGTGCAACTACCTTTGCGTGCCCCACGATCTCAGAATAGACCGCGAAATCCAGGAACCAGTCCTCACCATCTTGCATGACACGGAACGCATTGGAAAACGCCCCCATTTGCATGTTCTTGGGGACCTCGCATTCAGCATCCGTAGTTTTCGGCATCCGTTTCATCCTCACTCTCGGGGCCATTGTCACTGTACCGGCCTGAACAAAAAAGAAGGGACACCGTGATGAAACCTACCAAATCATTCGATAAACCTGGATGCCATCCCTGAACTCCCCCCCGTACCTCGGTTCGAGCTGATGATCACCACCTGTTGTGTTTCCCGCACGGTCGTTCCCGGATTCCCCAGGTCATCCGCAGACATTTCCCCATACAACATGTCCCCGTCTGTGAACGTTGTGGGGATGGTGTACGTGTATGTGTACCGACCCGTCTCAGCAGGAGTCACAGCGGACATCGCTTGGGCACTGACCAAGGGTTGTTTCACCCCGGAAGCACTGTAGGAAAAAACGGTGATGACAGGGCTGCCGACAGCCATAGGAACACCGACTGCGTCCACGAAAAGAGATTGAAACGTGTACGCTGAACCTATGAGTGCTTGCGATGCCATCTCACATGTGTGTCAGGGATTTCAACGCCTGAATTTCCTGTGAATGAGTCAATGCATCTACAGGTGCCTTACGGGCAAAATACGAATTCCGTAGGTTCCTCAATGTCCCATCCTGTGGATCTTCAAAAATGAAATACACCCGATTTTCATCTTCATCCCTCACATGATCGAGGAACACCACACAAGCAACTTTGAGAAATGCCGCAAAATACAGATCTGCTGTTCGGAATTGTCCAGTTTTTTCGGCCATTTTTCAGTCTCCATTTATTTTTGCCGCTCACTGGCGGAAACATCAGTACTGCCAGGGGGGAGTTATAGAAAATGTACCGAAGAGGGAGGGGGAAACTACAGGGACACACCGAGACTGTTGTAAACCGTCACCCCCAACCACCCACCATTTGCGAGGATGTTGTCATTGCTGATGGAAACAGCACGGGGTCGATCAGGGGTGACATCCGCAGCGGTGTAGGCAAACGCTGGGTTCAGCACGATGCTGTTCTGTTTCAACTCGAAAAGATGTCCCGCAGCAACGGACCCTAACAAAGCATCCGTTTCGATGAGAACCGGGCGAGCGCGAAAACCCGGTTCATCGACTGTCAGGAAACCTCCGGTGGAAATGAACGTCCGTCCCGTGGTAGCCGTGTCCTGCGCAGCCACCAAAACATCTCGTTCAGCCTCATCACGGAACTGATTGGCCAGGTTGCAAACGATGATGAACCGAGGACATCTGTAAATCTCACCCGACAAGATTCTGAGGATGTCTGACACGGACCCAAAGGATTTGCTGTTTGCAGCAGCCCCATCCAGGTCCGTGTTCGGTGTACTCCCAGGAGCAACACTCAGAATATTGTTGAGGGACGCAACAGTTATGTCATTGCCGAGAGTGACCTGTCCCGAGATGACAAATGCCTGCATAACCGCATCAGCAGCAACCATGCGGCCCGCATTGGGGTTGGCCACACCACCCGGTTGGATGCGCTCCCGAAGGTACGCAGCCAGCCCAAACTCAGCAGCCGGGGTGGCTAGAACATCGTTGCCCCCACCTGTGGTGTCGTCGGCAACCGCATCCAGGATGGGCGATGTTTCACGGGATCCCGATGCATAGGAGTCCCCTGTGACGGTCGTGACACCTGGAAGGTCCAAGGGATCTGACAAATAATGCGTTTGCCCCTCCCCTTCATACACGGTTTTGTTCGACGTGCGCGGAAGGAGATCCCTGATGAAAATCCCCATCCCGCCGACATCACGTCGGCGGGATATGATGTAGACACGTCCAGGCATCAGACCGTGATGACCGTACCAGTGTTGGAATACACCACCACGCCCGGGAAAATCCCAGTTGCCGGGATGTTGCCGCCGCCGACGTCGGTGGCGCGGGGCCTGGCCGCGGTCACCGTTGCTGCGGTGTACGCGTTGGCCGGGTTGAGCCACAGGTACGCGGCGTCCCGCAACTGGGACAGAACACCGCCTGCGCAGGACAGCCGCAGGGCACCCGTGTCCTCGATCCGCCTGATGTCCCTGAACAGCACATCCTGCGTTCCCGTCTGGGTCGGCACGGTATGGCTGATCATGTTGTGGTACACCGGGTTCAGGCCACCGGGGCCTGTGATCATTGCGCGCTCGATGTTGGGCGTGGTCACGAAGAACCCACGGTCGGTGACGTCGAATGCGTTACCAGCGGTCTCGATCTGGGACGTTGCAGGCAACTTGTAGACTTCACCCGTCAGGATGCGCAGGAGGTCTTCCAGAACACCCGTGGAGTTGCCCAGCACACCGTTCAGGTCGGAACCGGCCACCCCGGCTGCGGCGTTGATGGCGATGTTGACCTGTGCCAGCGTCAGCGTTGCCCCAGCCACCACCCGTGCGATGAGTGCAGCCTTGATAGTGACGACCTGGGCTGCGGTCAGCGCGATGCCACCACCACCCGTGTTTTCAACGTGGTTCAGCAGATACGCATCCAGGCCGTAGGCATCCGTCACGACCGTGATCGGACCTGCACCAGCCAGGGTGGTCACGATGTTGTACATCTCGTGGGAGATATAGCCGGACTGGCCGACCGTCTCGTACACGTAGTTCCGCTGCACCGTGTTGGGCTGCAGGTCAAAAGACTGCAGCAGCGAGTCGTCCAGGTCGAGCCTGGCCAAAACAATATGTGCTCTTGCCATTTGAAAATCTCCTTATGCCAGAACCGTTCCGTCGTCGTCATAGATCGTGACAACCCGGGCATTGTCGGTGCGTTGAAAGGTCAAAGCCCCCTGCATACTCCAGGGGAAATGCGGGATCTGGTCGCTGTCAGGCCACAGGGTCACACCCGGCATCCCGGCCACCCCTGCGAATGTTGCCAAAGCACCCTCGGCCACTGACAGCAGGAATGAGGTCCCGCCAACCGTGAGCCGCACAGGCTTGTTTTCCTGCTGAACGGTGTCGCCGCCGATGCTACCGACCAGCGACCACTCGCTCTGATGCGCGATCAGGACATCATGGGTGAAACTTCCCCGTCGTCCCGGCACCCAGACCCCGCCAGCGTTGATCACGTTGGCAACCGTCCCGAGGTACCGATTCAGCCGGTAACCCTGACCCGCCATGATGGCCAGGATCTCCCGCACGGTGCCCGTGGAGTTGGACCCGCCTGCGGCGTTCAACTCCGTGTTCGGGATGGTGGTAGCGAGGATCGTGTTGATGTTGGCCAGCGTCAGACCGGTTCCTGCATCCACCCGTGCGATGAGTGCCGCAGAGATGGTGATTGCATCGGCACCCGTCCAGGGAAGCGCAGGACCCGCCAAACCTCTGGGTTCCACGTTATCCATCAGATAGGCGCTTAGGCCGTTGGCGTCCACCGACAGGGTGCCGTCAGCCTGAACGATGGCTTCATCGTTCTGAACCCGGTTGACGTAACGACCCTGTGCAGGAGGATCCGTGGTGGGCCGTCTCTGTGATTCCAGCGGCAGGATGTCTGTGATCTGGACGATCCCATCCGCGATCTGGTTATTTGCGAGGCAAATGTATGGCATGGCTTCCCTCTGGTCTGTTGTCAGGCAGCACGACTACTAGGAACACAATATAAGCAAACTAACGGGGCAAATAGAGTCGCTATTACCTTTCGGTTACCGCTGCTCTCAGTGTGAAACTACAACCGCCAGCACCCGCGGTACGTGCCAGTACGATCTCTCTGGTGACCCCCATGAAATCGATTTGTTCCCCATCAGGCACGGGGATCATTTGGGATCCCATCCCAGAGGATACGAGCAACTCGTTACCGCCACCGTCCTGGTTGTTCACCACACAGGCACAGGCAACGGGCAAAACAATGTGCATCGGAAGGGGGACCTGCATGGTCTCGTCCACATTGGGGATGGAACCCGCAGCACAAAGAGTGCTCGACGGGGCCGTGCCCGTAATTTGCAAACTCGGATGGTCCGTCGCGTAGAAGTTATACGGGGGTATCACCAGGATCGGCCCCTGCACAGGCAACCCGATGTTTATGGCACCCGTGACCACCCTCAAACCGGGCACGACCTGGGCGGCCTCCTGCACCCTGATGTACAGAAATTCATCATCAGAGGGCATTGGCGAGGGCAAAGCAGGGTCCACGTAGTCATCGGGGTCAAAAAAGATCCGGGACATCCCCCGACGGGACTCATCAATCATGCCGTGGCCCCGTGACGTGGGACCGGGGGACCTGAAAGACGCCCCTTGGTTGATCAGAATGAAATTGGTCCCGCCGGTTCCACCCACACCGCTGGTGGCCAGGTTACCGTATGCGTCATCGACAGAACTGGCACCCCAAAGCTGATATGCGGTAATGCCTGGACGGTCCCGCAACATCAGGTCGATTTGGTGTGGGAACCGCTCTACGATTCCGGCATGTACCCCGAGAGGCCCTAGATTATTCATCGCCTAATCCTGTTGTTCCTTGTGGACATAGGAATTATACGAGTCGGTGCTCTTTCCTTTGTCCTTGGCCAGTTTTTTGGCATCCGCCCAAGATTCCACCCGCTCACCCCCCACATTGGGGACAAGACGAACACCTGGCTGCTCACGGGCACGTTCCGCCTGCTTGATGTCCAACTTGGCGTTGTGTAGCTTTTTCTGGTCTCGGATCCGCCCAGCTTTGCTAGGCCAGTTGTCCCCGTCCAGGTTGAAATTGGGGGCCGTGCGGAACTCCCGCACTGACACCTTTTTACACATGGGGCATTTCTGAGGTGTTTCGCTCTCTGTGATTCTGAGAATGACCTCGAAAGGATGATCACACTTGGGGCATCGGTACTCATAGGTTGGCATGGGCTCTCCTCCCTAAAAGATACCGATCAGCAACTCGTTTTACGGAAACTACCTGGCTGGCCATCCGTCGCGTTTCTGGGATTTGGTAGCTCCCGATAAACCGAAGTACTGCAAGTACATGTTTACATGCACCGTGTTTCCCCCGGGGATCTTTGCTGTCAGGTCTGGTGGCAGTTCCGCGGGGCTTGCCGTACAAATACCCCTGTTGCGAAGCCCAATGCTCAGGACCTTGCCACTGCCAGAACGGACAGCCGCAAGAAACAAAGACATCCGCTTTCTTAACATCTTTGAAGTTCCCCTTTTTACGAGCTTGGACGCGGACACGGTATGCCCCCTTGGATCCCTTAACATCGAACAGCCACATGCTGTTTTTCTTATCCACCCGCCTCAACTTTACCGGGATGCCCTGAGAACGCTGATGAACATCTGGACCACATGCCCGCTCAATATCCGCGATTTTGACAGCAACCCGCATCATCCCCTTGCGGTTCTCGAATCCATGCCCGTAAGGAATCACTTTGGCGGACCCTGGATTACCCGGAACCTCCCTTATGTTCAGGACATCCCCCGTGTTGTCCCCATCATCCGTGATTGCGGGAGTCGCACGGTCACTGTAGGCATCGGGGTCTTGCTCAGGCTGATACACGTCCATGTAAAAATCAGCGATGCGCTGGGCCATGTATCTGCGTTTATGTATGTTTTCCCCCTGCTCGACCGTAGGGTTTCCGTACTGTTCCCCGGGGACCCCAATAGTGCGCACCTTGTCCTTATGGAGGGACCTACCATCAGGACTGTCCTTGGACGCTGGGGGTCCGTTGTAAGAGGGCTGGTTGCCCCCAGAATCGTCCATGCGGGTGCGCTGGCCCCCTGGCGCATTAGGCAAAGGAAGCACGCGCTCACGTTGATCAGGACCCCCTGGGCGCTCCCCATACTCATGATCCCGCTTGGGGTTTTTGGGTTTGCGCGGAGGACGCTGATAAGTTTTGTACCCCGACACATCTTCAGGGTTTAGACTCATCAGTTTTCCTCCAGGTATCTGTGTGCGACTCGCTGCACCGCGGAGTACCTTCCCACGCTACGCCCAAGCGCAGGCTCGACCGCTTCATCCACCAACGTCTTGTCCCCAATGGACAACCGGGATTCCAGAAAATCAGTACCCATCCTGGCCAGTGCTAAAGAAAGTCTGTCCAGATGTGTCTTCAAAGACTCGAGCCGTTTGGGGGCAGCCGTGATGATGTCCCCCGCCACCTGATGAAAATGGTCCTTATGAGGGGACTCCTCGATCAGTTTCTGTGCACGGTTGGTGAGGTGCGTCAGGCGATGTGCATCCAGACGTGCTGATGCGGCGGCCTCTATTAAAAGGGCCCATGCGGCCTGGCTACTTGCAGATCGGGATTCGCTACGTGGCACAGGGATCTCCTCTACAGACCCCTGTCTATTAGCGATTTATTGAGGACACTACCCGCGGCGTGCAAGCTCAGCGTTGATGTGCTTGATAACGCCGTCGGTCTCAACCGCCTCGATTCTTGCGATCATGTCGGGTTTATCACCGTAATTGTCCACGGCGTCACGCACCCGGTTCCGCCAATGGCGTTTCCGATCCCATGTGAAAGCACCCTTCGTGCTTCCGGCCACCGCTGCACCCGGCAGGATGTCAGCCAGATCCGACCCCTCCATGATCTCGGCCACATCCCCGACAGCCCCGTTATCCAGGGTGGAATCGATGGGTGTCTGGTCCGTGATCAGGGTAGCGGTTTTTGTAGGAGGCAGCAAAACCGCCTCCGGGGTTGCCGGTTCTGCATCGGGGGGGACATCCAGGACCGCAGATGTCACACCACCACCAATGGGCTTGATGGTTGCGTCGATGTCCCTGCCGCTGACCTGGTTGAAATTGGTCCCGGGTGCTGTACCAGCAACACCCTCGGATCCCACGGCTGCACCGCCCTGGCTGATAATCCTTTTGACCGGAACACCCTCCTGACCGAGTGCGTCCCCTGTAAGCACAGGGAATTTGCCCCCCGCCATCCTGACCGACCCGCCTTCCTCGATGGAATCCCTGCGCATCCCGGGAATGACATCCGGGTCACGCGGGGGACCTGCGACGGGCTGATTCATCGCGGCAGCGATGCGTGCTGCATTGATGGCGTCTGCCTCCTCCACCGTGCGCACACGGGGCACGGTAACTGGCAGAGGGGCTGCGACTGTATGCGGCTGCGGCAACAGTTCGGTTACCGGAAGGTGTGGCGCTGTGGGGGGTGCCGCCTGGGGTGCTGCCTGGAACGGTACCTGTGCAGGCATCTCGGTGACAGGCAACGGTGCTGCTGTGGCGGGCGCTGACATGTTCGGATGCATCACGGGAGCCGGGGGAACGGGTGCTGATGGCTGTTGTGCCGGGGCGGTTCCTGCGGCAACCGGGACAGGGGGCTGCACTTGGGCAGGGGGTACGGCTGAATACTTGTCTTGCAACGCCTGACCCGACATGTTGTTGGCTTCATCCCTGCGGCGGATGGTGTCAGCCAACGTACCAACCTCCTGCTCCTCCTCCGTGGTGGCCTCCAGGGACAGCCCCTCACCACGCTCTGCCCCGGTGGATGTCGCGGGGCGCACCTTGATACCTGCGGGTGCAGGTGCCGGGGGTGCCTGCGGCGGTGCATTCACGGGCACCAGCCATTTGCCAATGATGCCACGGAGGGCTGGGGAGTTGTATGTCTCACCCCCAAACCTCACAGTAGCCCCATCGAACTCGATTACCAGGCCGTCAGGTAGATCTTTCCCGGCTACGCCGAGGTGAAAACCACCGATCACCCGAAACATGTGGAACTGGCCGGGAAGAAACTGAATTTCAGACATTGATTAGCCTCCGAAACGGATGGATACGGGGCTACGTTACCCACCGCCTGGGGCTTTTCTCGTCAATTTTCGGGTAAAGATGGAATGACGATCAAAAAAGATCCTGAAGATGTAGCACTCATCGATCTCGACGGAACCACAGCGGATTTCGAGGGGGCCATGAACCGAGACATGGCGAAACTAACGCACCCTGCTGAAATTAACCCACCATTCTCTCAGGACGCCCCATGGATCAAGGCCCGCAGGGCACTGATCAAAAACACCCCAGGCTGGTGGGCTAATCTACCCCGAATCCCCCGTGGTTTCCTGATGCTTCAGGTACTCAGGGAATGTCGTTATGACCTGATGGTCCTTACCAAAGGACCCGAAAGCGTTCCGACATCATGGGCTGAAAAGGTGGAATGGGCGCAAGAACACATCCCGGATGCAGGAATCACCCTGACCCAAAACAAAGGACTCGTTTACGGACGCGTGTTGTTTGACGACTGGCCCCCGTACATCGAGGGCTGGCTTACCTGGAGACCCCGAGGGACCGTGATCATGCCGGATCATCCCTACAATCAGGATGCCTTTAGGGACCACCCCAATGTCATCAGGTACCACGGGGAGGATGACCTGGACAGGATCAAGGAACGGCTGCTGGCGATGAAACGCTAGGAGGTTTTACGGATAACACCACGCAGGACACCCGTGATACTTGGGCCCACCACACGGGTGGTCGAGTCTGCACCACCCCCCAAAGTATCCCGTACATCTTCCAAGGTGCTGAACATGTCATCCATCGTGGCGCTCATATCCCTCATGGCGTTCTCTGCTTCGGTACTCATGTCAAGGATATTGTCTGTCAGCCTTTTCCGGGGACGGGGGTAGGGCAAACAACTGGGCTTGGGCATTTTCAAGCTCAATGCCCACATCACACCTTCCGCAAGGGCACTCCCTAGCTTTTCCCGCCAGTTGAGCCTGTCCTCAAGATCCTGGACCTTGAGATTCAGTATGGCCATCTCACGTTGGTGTTTACACGCAAGGAGTTCGTGCTCCGTGATGACGGACCAAAGACCTTGGATTTTCTCTATGAGTTTTTCTCGGGGGATACTGCGGTAGGGACACTCGGGCATGGCAGGTCTACTCTACCATGCCCGAGGTTGAACCTACACGGAGGGGCTGCGGGGGGCTTGCGGGGTCACGGCACGGTGCTTGGACGTATCGGTGCTGTCGGTCACCGCGGATTTCACTTCCTGGGTCACTTCCGCCATCTTGCTCTTGGCAGCGTCGATGATGCCGCTGTCCTGCATGAACCCCGTCAGTTCCCGGATGATCGGGAGGAGTCCAGCAGACTGCGCCAATGCGCCGGTGATGATGCCGGGGAGCCCTTGCTGGGTTCCCACACCACCCTCGCCAACCTCACCCATGCCAGAAAGCTGCAGCACCTTGACATCGCTGATGGATGCTGCGGGCTTCATGAAGGCGTCAATGGCTTCCGGTGCCTTGGTAATGGCGGCAACCAGCACGTCCCGGATCAGCAGGTCACGGCTGATGGCGTTTCCAGCCTCGACCATGAGCTTTTCGGACTCGGCCAGTGCCTTGCCCTCTGCCAGCTTGGCCTCTGCCAGCTTGATCTGGGCCGCTGCCTGGAGTTCCGCAGCGGCAGCGTCAGCCTCGGCACGGATAGACACGTTGTCAGCGTGACCCTGGGCCTCCAGCTTGATGGCGTCCGCGTTACCCTTGGCAGTCGTGGTTTTCGCATCCGCGGTACCCTGCGCCCTTGCCTTGGCAGCATCAGCCTCACCGCGGGCCTTGTTGCGCTCGGCTTCAGCCCTCTGCTGTGCCTCCTTGGCCTCCGCTTCAGCCTTGGCTGAACGGCTATCACGCTCAGCCTCAGCCTCCAACACCTCCTGGCGTGCGGTCTCCTCGGCCTTGATGATGGCAACCTGCTTGGCACGTCCAGCCTGCTCGGTCTCTGTGACTGTGATGATGCCCTGCTTTTCCTTCTCTTCCAGGGCTTCCGCAGCAGCCTGCTTGGCCTGGGCTGCGGCCTTCGCCTCGTTGGCCACCGCGATGGCCTCTTGCTTCTGGATGTTCGCGGTTTCCACGGCCTGCATCTTGGCGATGTCCGCAGTCTGCACGGCTTTCTGCTTGGCAATGTCGGCCTCGGTGACAGCTTTCTGCTTTGCGATGTCCGCGGTCAAGATTGCCTGTGATGCCTTGTGCGCAGCGACCTGCTCCTCCTGTGTCTTGGCGGACTCCCTGACGGACACAGCCTCTGCCATCAGGATCTCACGCTTACGGACCACCTCCTCTTTGTTGATCCGTGCAGACTCAGCCTCCTCCACCTGGAGGAACACGGCTTTTTTGGCCTCAGTCTGCTTCTGTGCCTCGTACTCCTCGACCTCGCGGATCTGGTCAGCCTCCAGCTTCTTGCGGCGCATGTCCAGTGCCAGTGCTTGCTCCCTGGCATCCACGTCGACCTTCTGGATCTGGATTTCTTTCTCACGCCGGATCCGGTTGGTCTCCTCGCGGTTGGCCTCCACGGAGCGCACCACGTTCTTGACACCCTCGGCCTTGAACGTGTCGTGCGGCATGTTGTTGGGATCGGGGTCGATGAGGACCTGGTTGATGGACGTGACGGACACGGAGTCGAGCACCAGACCGGTCTTTTTCAGGTCCTGCTCAACGGACTTGCCGATGGCCTCAGCGAAATCCTCTTTCCGCACGTTCAGGTCCTCGAACGACATCTTGAACGCCTCGGCGCGCATGGCGTCGGTGACCTTGCCCTGGATCATCCGGTTAATGTTCTCGGGGCTGACGTTCTCACCAAACGACTGCGCTGCCTGGATGATGTCCTCCGGGGTGTCCCCCACTTTGACATACATCTGCCCGTCCACTTCGGCCTCGATCCTGTCAGACGCCACCAACGCGTCGATGCCCTTTCGGTCAATGGGGATCAGGATCTGTTTGAGGGATACCATCTGGGCAAGGTGGAAAATGGGGATGACCCAGATGCCCCCACCCTTGATGGCCACCGTACCGCCCTTACCAGTTCGGACGATGGCTTGGTCAGCGCGGGCACGCTTGTACAACTTGCTGTACCCGACCAGTAGAAGCAGCGCCACAACCACAACAACGGCGGCGACCACTCCAGCAATAATTAACATTTGTCCCATTCGTTTCTCCTCTTCCTATGAAGGGTCAAACAACGAGTCTTCTCGCTGCACGATGCCTACGTTATCTTCCCGTACATCCATCACGATGATCGGTGTTCCCTTGGGCAAAGATCCGGTTTCAGTGCGAATGTGCATCCTCAGGGGTTTTCCATTGACCACGAAATACCCCTCCCCAAACTCCGGGCTCACTTTGCTGGTGGTGACCACACCCGTGATCCCGATCCGTTGCCGTTTTGACAGGCAATCAGTCTCCGATTTCTTCGGAAGAAACCCTTGCAAAACCCGGCTGATGAGAATGATGCCCCCCAACGTAATCCCACCCGCTATGGGGAATGTCAGCATCCCATAGCCCAGGTACCAGAAGGTCAGCCCGAAAGCGCCCCACAGGATGAACACGACCTGCAGCCACATGACAACAGAGATCTTGCCGAACCCCAGGAACCCCAAAAATCCCAGGAATCCTAAAGGGGACACGTCAGAGTCAACATCTGCGTCAGCGTCAACATCCACATCGACATCCACGTCAACGTCGACATCCATGTCAACATCAAGATCAGCGTCCCCGCCGTCCAACCCGCCCATCAAAAATCCCAGGGCAAACCAGGCTAAAGAAATACAGAGCGGTATAAGAAAAATCAGAATGATCGAATTGTCCATCATCACCTCCTGAAACCCTTACTCAAAACAGATGCGTTCTGACTCAATAAACTCTGGATGGTATTTATCATTGACTACCCTAAGAGGGTGTCGTTTGAGGTGGGTTCTGCCCCGATTTCACGTTGTCCGGCCCCTCTACATCAGCCATGCGTCTCATGATCTCAATTAGCGGTAGGATTTCGGACACATCACGGACAGTGCACTGCAAAGCGACCTCATGCATGTCAGCGTGGCTCATGCCATCCGTTTTCTCTACCAGGGTTTGAATGTGCATTTCAGCAAGGTGCTGGTCCAGGGCTTTCAGGTGAGACCTCAGAATGGTATCCCGGATAACACTGTCGGGTTTGTTGAACTCTTTGATTTGATCGAACCTACCCGGACGTCTCAGTGCCAACGGTAATTTGCTCAAATCATTCACGGCACCGAGAATCAGTATCTTTCTGCGGTGTTCCACCTGATTCAACCGTGACAGTGCTCCTAGCAAAACATCCCTGTTCTCAACACGGTCCAGGTCATCAAACAGCGTGATGCCGGGGTCAATCACCTGCATCGGCCCCTCTAACTGAATCCCATGGTCCGTGGCTTTGTTCATGGCCGCAGCCTCGATACATAGGAGAACACTGTCCGTTTTCAAAGCCAGGTCCGCAGCCCAGGAAGTTTTGCCCACACCAGGAGGACCCAGCAACAACGAAGACCTGTTCATCCCCCGGTCCTGAAACTTTTTTACTGTCTCCAAATAGTCGTCAGTGTCCCCGGGGCTGACGAACCCGTCCATGGGGATGTTGAGTTTGGCGAGGTGGAGGTACGCATTCCAGGATTCCATCGAAACGGTCAGGGTGAGTAGTTGCCCCATGTGTTCCCGCACAGCTTTCGAGAACTCAATCAGGAGGGCATCCTCATCTTTGGCGTACACCGCGTCCAGCATGCTTCCGTCAAACACGAAAAACACATCCACAGAACCCAGCTTGTACACCTTGACGATGGTTTCGTTAGGTCCCCCTTTCCTGGCACCTTTCGGGGACAGCACCGTGTAGGGGATATCCATGGTTTTAACGGTGTAGTAAACGAACCGTTCAATCCGCAGGGGTACCAGAACAGGACGCAACCCCATCTTGCGCAGTTCTTTGTCGATGTTGGGTCCAGCGGATGCAAACCAGGAGTCCGCGGTTTCTACCAGGGATGCGATGCCCAGCCCGATGTAAACGGGCTCCCGCTTTTTGATCCCAATGTAGAGGTCCATCAGGGTGCGGGCCATGGAGGTAACTCTACGGACCCACAAGGCATAATCGTGGCCGATTTGAGCAGTGTCTGCGTGGGGGTATTTATAATCTGGCATGGGGATACTACCCCATGCCGTCTGGAACTAGACCTGCACCATGGCGAGAGTTTTTTTGTCCGTTACCATGTCACATGTCACACCCCACGTTGTCCCACCATTGCCATCGGGGGTGATGTAAGGCATCCCTCCCACACGGTAGATTTCCATCCTGGTGTCCATCGGCCATGTGGAATGGTCAAACCGAACGATGTCCCCAGGGCGCAGGTGTTTCCACCTGTAGTGAACCCATCTCTTTGGGAACCGGCCCTCAGCTTTCCAAAGGTACACCCTCACATCGGCTTTGGGATTGCCCGGGGATTTGTCAGGGATTTTTGCAGCAAGGAGGGCTGGAGATGTTACGGCTGTCAGAATTATTGCGCCACCGCAACCTTTCAAAAAAGATCGTCGTTCCATGGGGGACTGTACCAGGGAGGGAAAAGAAAAACGCCCACGAAACACCAAACCCCCACTCCTTTGCAGGAACAGGGGTTGGGGGAAATAAGCAGTTACTGGCGCATGGCCCGGTTACCACCTATGTTCCACCTTATCAACCAAGCTCCCGAAGGTGCTAGGGTTGACCGCCGCCGTGTAACGCTACTTTGGACAGTCCTTAGTAGTCGCGTTACACATTGACGGGCAGGTCTCACGGTGTTGCCACCATTTAGAGAGTGCTGATCCTCTCTCCCTGCCACGGCTTTGCCCAGGTCTTACCCCAAGCAGGACTTCCGCTAAGCCGGTTGTCCCCGGGCTCGTCTTAGTGCCCGTCAGCGTTGAGATGAAGCGCTACCCTCACCCCTCGTCTTTAGTCTCCTATAGGCTTGCGAACCTTTTGGATGCTAAAGCCGGTTTGCCTTCTGTCCACCTCGGTTGCCCTTGGTTTCTTTCCGGCTAACGAGGAGTGATACTACCAGGAGATTTTGATCCGTCAATACCTTTTTCAACCTTTTTTCAGAAAAGATTTAGGGGGCCGAAAAGCAAACCCCCCACCCTTTTGAGGTGGGGGGCTGCCAGCCCAAGAAGCGCAATCGAGTACTCTTTTACATGCACCTATATGTGCAGTTTATAGGGGATCTACCGTTGCTTTCTCACATGATCCAGGGCTGCATTGACGTCCTCAAAATCCCCGTCACGCCCCACTGTGATGATGGTTTTCGTAGCCTCTGGCCATGTGGGTGCATCTGTTTTCATCCCCTCTGCGGAATCCCAGTACCCCCGGAGGTGGACACGGGGCGGGATTTCGATCCCACAGGTAGGATAGAAACCTGGACTCACACGGACTTCATACTCAGGGGGTCCCAGCGGGCCGTAATCGACGTCCAGGTCAAACCCCATCTTGCGGGCAGCGTCAGGGTTGAACACCCCAATGCCCTCCCCCTCTACAATAGTGAACCCCGCGGGGAACACCGTGGGTGCATCCTTGGGGATCTTGAACAGGCCCAGGAAAGGTAAGGACAACAAACCACCAAGAAACTGTCTGCGTGTAGGCATCGGAACTCCTAATTAGCTTTGGGCTCGGGCACATCTTCACCCACCAACCCAGCAACAAATCTCATGAGCCTCTGACCCTGTGCCTTGCTTTCAGCGTGGATGATGACCATGTCCTCTGCCGAGACCTCTTCAGCTAACGTGCGGCCCTTGTCAAACAGGATTGCCCGTCCAAGGTGAGTCTTTATCAACTCCCGTGCCCGTTTCCAGGTCAACCCTAGCTTTTCCCAGGGCTGGTCGTAAACTTTCTGTGCCTGTTCCCGCATCAAAGAGTCCACGGGTAGCCGTTCGGGGTCCGACATCCCTAGTTTCACCAAGTTGAGCCGCACAGCCTGAACCTTCCCCGTTGTTGCATCGGCCCAACCCAACAACAGGTTCTTATTGGAATGCCAGGCAAATGTATCGTGCCCGCTGTTCCTAAGAAACAATCCCTCCTGAACCCAGAGCCACAAATCATCGATGACGGTGATGTCTTTGAAAGACACCTGTTCAGGGTTTTCTCGTAACTGATCTGTAAGGGACATGCTGGGTACTACTCGAAAAAGACAGAGGTGTACCCTGGTCGGGTTTGACAGGAATTGTAGGGTAAGATACCCGGCCCCGTCAGGGGCCGGGTGGAGGTGCTTACAGCGCCCCTTTACTAGCGGGTGATGCTCAGGCGGGTCAGGCCGCGGGGGTTGAAGGCTCCAATGCCCAAATTCTCGAAGCAGGAGAACCCGATGGTCCGTGCCTTGGGGTCGTCGGCGGAGAGAACGGTCAGCTCGGTGCGCACCGGGATGCGTCCGAAGTGCTCGGGCTCGCAACAGACGTAGACCGTGCCCACGGGAACCAGGCGGCTGACGATGATCTGTGCGCCCCACAGGGATGCCATGAGACCGGTGCGCAGCAGGGTTGCCTGCGCCTCGATGTCGAGGATGTCCCTGCCGAACTTGCGCAGGTCAGCGTAGTCACGGGCGTTCATGAACACCCTTGCCACCCTGAGGTCGTGACGCTCGACCAGGCCGAAAGCGTCGGACAGGACGGAGCCGGAGACCGGGGCCACCACGGGGATGTCAGGGTTGATCTGAGCTGCCAGGGAGTCGAAACCTGCCGTCGCCACGGAGTCCATGACGGCGAACACGCGCTCGTCCTCGGCTGCCTGGATCTGGGCCCTTGCCAGGTCCTGGGCGCGCTCGATGAGGTCGAACCGACGCTCCTTGATCTGCGTGAGCGGGATCTCGGGGTTCGATGCGATCTCGAAGAGCGGGAAGATGACCCTGCGGGGCTTGGTCACGCCGATGATGTTCTCGCCTTCCTCACCGACGATGAACGCCGTCACATCCGGGTCCTTGTCGTAGATGGGAAGTGCACCATCGGGGAGCTGCTCAACGAGGAAGGTCTTGCGACCGACCGCGCTGTAGTCGCGCCGGGTACGGAGGGGCTGCGTCATGCTTGCAGCCAGCTTGGAACGGCCCGCGGCGGTCTTGATGTACTCACCGATGACGCGTTGCTTGACTTCGTTACTCACGGTTGCTTTGCGTTTCATGATGTCGTCCTCCCTTACAGGCGCTGATCGTAAACGATCTCGGTTTGGGCGGCATCAGGCGGCATCTTCACCACTCCCAGGACCGTTGCCGAGGAGTTGGCGTTCTGGACGAAGGACTCAGCCGACATCGCGATGACGTCGAAATTGTCCCGCGCACCATCGATCCCGATTCCCTCAGTCGGCATGAACAGGCCGTTGCGGGATGCCATCAGGAACATGCCGGTGATGTAGGTGATCGCACGGCTCTGCGCGTTGTTGACTGCGTCGGCGGAGTTGGCGATCAGGGCCGTCTCGTAGGCACCGTTGGAATAGGTGCCCTGGCCGCTCATGTACGTGTTCTTGCCGGAAGCCTGACCGGGCAAGTTCTCGTAGCTGTTTCCCGTGGCGCTGTTGACGTACACGCCGAGGGGCTTGTAGCCGATGGCCTGCGCTGCAGCCGCTGCGAAAGCCGTCTGCTGTGCGTTGGTGCCGGGGCCACCGTGGAAGTTGCTCCCAGCGTCGGGGCGCGTAAACGCCACGGAGCCGCTGAGAACACCGCGTTGGGTCTGGTCGATGCGGGTGGAGATGGTCGCAGCGACCGTCACTGCCGTCGGGTTGGTCTGAGTGAACGCATCGTCCGTCAGGATGCCGATGGCATTGCGAACAGCAATGTGCAGCAACCTGAGAGCCGAGGATGACTCAGTCCAAGCCCCACTGGCCTGTCCATTCAAAGGCATGAAAGTCCTCCTAGCCTTGAACCCTGTTTACAGGGTGGGGATTACGGCCCAACCCATGGGGGCAGGACCCAGAACACCAGGGAACCATTCCCGTAGTGTTCATCTACATAGGGGCCGTTTATTGAGTCATTACCGAAAGAAGCGATGACTTTGTTGCAACTTTCGGAACCAAGGGGGAGATCCCGTAGGATCTCCCCCCGGAATTACTGGGGACTAGAAACAGTCGCTGACGTCGGGGGCGGATTCCCACATCTTTTCCAGCTCCGCCACTTCGTTCCTGGCACCCGCGGTGCGGACAGAACCGAGGGTCTTGACACCCTCGCTGGCAGCCTTGGGCTGGGGACGCAGCTCGATGTCCAGATCGTCAGCCTTCTTTTTCTTGCCCTCGATCTCGTCGCCGTCGTCCTCTTCGTCGCCGTCGTCATCCATGTCCATGTCACCAGCCAGGATGGACTGCAGAACGGCATCGTCCTCCTCGGGGAGCACGCTGGCGTCATAGCTCAGGCCCATGGGGTCGGAGGTCATTGCGAACACAGCAGCCTCGTCCACGGCGGCGTCGGCTTTCTTCTTGCCCTCGATCTCGTCCTCGGACTCATCGTCCTCGGAGTCGTCCTCAGCCTTCTTTTTCTTGCCGCTTTCCTTCTCGTCGGCCTTGTCTTCCTTGTCGTCCTTCTTGTCGTCGCCCTTGTCCCACTGCTTCTTGAACGCCTCGGGGACCTCGCCACCCTTTTTCTTCTTGCCCTCGATCTCGTCGCCCGGGTCTTCCTCAGGGTCGTCTTCGGACTTCTTGGCCTTGGCCGCCTTCGCCATCTCGGCCAACATCATCATCTCGTCGTCGTCCAGACCCTCGGTCTCGAACTCATCCAGGATGTCGTCGTCCCCGTAGCCCTCGTCCATCATGGGGTCCATGTCCATGTCCATGTCCATGTCCATGCCCATCTCGCTGTCGCCGCAGCCCCATGAATTGAAGGCATTGACGGTCTCAGAGCGAGCCAGGATGCCGTCGTTGTCGTGATCCAGGCTGGCGAACATCGCCTTGGGGCCCTTCCAGTCATCCTTGGTGACGAACCCGTCGTTGTCGGTGTCCATGCTGTCGTACCAGGCCACCAGCGGGTGAGCCGACTTGGCCTCGCCCTTTTCGGTGCCCTTGGCCTCGGACTTCACGGCATCCTCGGACTTGGGGGTGGGGTCCAGGGTATCGCCGTCGGGGTCGTTCTGGTCGGCTTTCTTCTTGCCTTCCTTCTCATCCTCGGGGTCGTCCTCGTCGTCCTCAGCCTTTTTCTTCTTGCCCTCTTTCTCGTCCTCCTCATCCTCACCCGCGGCGCGGCGGAGACGGCGGATCTCACGCTCCATTGCAGCCATGCGGCGCTCGATGGCGGGGTCCGAATCGAACACAGACTGCTGCTCGGCCTCCACCTGGATGCCCATGCGGTTCAGCGTGTCGTTGATGCGCTGGTCCGGCAGGTCCATCATGGTCAGTGCCTGCTCCTCGATGGCCTCAGGGGACGCTTCCTTGCCCAGCATGATCTCCGCGATGCGGATGCACTTCGCTGCCTTCTTCTCGGTAGCGATGCGAAGCTCAGATGCCTCCTTGGGGACACGGGGGTTCCGCTTGTGCGCAGGGTGATCCTGGTCGGCGGTGTCGTAGCCGGGATCCGCAGGAGGATTGCCCTCGGGGTACGGGGGCGGGTTGGGTGTCTCAGCCCATTCGTCAGGGCTACCCTTCGCGTAATCCTCGTAATTCGGATCGCCTTGATCTGCCGGATGCTCCTTGCCCGCTTCGTCATACCCGGGGCAGGCAGGGGGAGCGGAGGCACCACGCAGCGCTTCCCACGTCATTCTTTTGCGTGCCATGTTCGTTACTCCTTTGCGCTACCTTTCCTCAAAACGGGAAAGGATTTTGCCCAAGCGTATCAAGGTTCGAGCCTCAGACTCTGTGGGCACCTTCCCAAGGGCCCTCTGACACGCAGCTAAAAATGTTCGTAGGGAATCGTACCGGCTAGAACGCCCCACCTTCAGGGATGTCCTGTAAACCGACACAGGAATCTGAACACCCACACGAGCGTTCAGGCTTGCAATATCATCGATCAATTCGACATCTGATGCAGATTTCCGCACCAGGGTTTCCACAGCGACCTTGTAGGCCATGGCCACCTTGGAACGGGCCTCCTTGATCACGCTGTCGTTGGGGTCCATGGAAGAGTCCTCAGGGCTCAGCGCGTCATCTACATCTTTGTCGTCCAATTTCTTTTTGACGCGTTTCTTCACCTGATCCGTGAGATGCCTTTCCAGTTCCTTCTCGACGTTCTCAAAAGCACCCTCTTCAGCAGGGGCATCCGGTGCAGCGGGGGTTTCAGCTTCACCACCGTCCTCATCGCCGCCCTCATCCAGGTCCTCCCACCCAGACAGGAAATCACTGCCCAGGGTCGGTGCTGCTACCAGGGGGGACCGCTGTGGGTGTCCCAGTCCCGTTTTGACCACGGTGGCGTCAGCCGTGCCCAAAGCCATGGACGCCGCCCTGAGGGCTGCGTCCGCTGACCATTGCGGGGGAGGGGATGCCAGGATTTGCTGTGCCTTGAGGGAGATCTCAGGGGTTGGCTCGAGGACATTGCGCAAAACAGCGCCGGTGAATGCGGGTGTCTCAACCCAGCTTGCCTCGATGAACGTCACCCCACCAGACGGGTCCATGCTGCTGTGCCCGCATAGCTCGGCTATACGGTGCATCCGGCCTTGTTCGTCGTAGAATGTGTTCCCCTTACCGTACTTGATATGGGGGCACATCTCGGTTTCATCAGCAGCCCAATGCCCGCACTTGGTACAGATGGTACCGTCCACTGTGCAACCCATGGACAAGGTGCCCATCTTGCCGTTCTCGATGGCCGTGACCAGATCTTTGTGTTGACGGTCTGTGGCGATCAGGATGTCGACGTAAACGGAATCCCCGATGTCCCGTGCAACAGCATCAACAATCCGGCCCTTGCTGAGTTCCTCCATCTGGACGTGCTCAACGAAGTTGTGCCCGCCGATGAACGTGGGGTATGCCGCAAGCAAAACCTGGCGGCTCCAGGCATCTTTGTTGTTGTTGATGTATTTGTCGCATGCGGGCTTGACCCGGAAATCCCCGAACTTCCGGTTGACCCGAAAACCATCCTCGACCACTGCGCCCATGCGGATGCCCGGTGGCTTAAACACATCTACTGATGCGACGATGGTTGCGTGTGTGAGCAGGTACGTGGATGGGTCGAACGTAGCCCCGAAAATGGTGGACGCGCGGTCTACCAGATTCCCAGCCAGTTCGTTTCCCACCCGGGCAGCTTTCCCCGCTGTCCTGATGTTGGACCAGTTCTCCCTGGTCACATGGGGGTGAAGGACATGCGCGGCCCCATACTTAGGCATTGGCATTAGTTCACCCCCCAGGTAAGACGTTGCCTTTGATTGTTGGCCTGGACGTTCCTGACGGAATCAAAACCCTGATCGATTTTCAGGGTTTCCCCCTCATCGGATTCCGGCTCGCAATAGCTGGGGTGCCCATGGATGTCGCACTGCTTGATCAAAAACAGGCAACTGGGGCACCCGAACAGGCGCTCGCTCTTCTGGTCCCGCCGCTTGTAAATCGCACCCCGTAGGACTTGATCCTTGCATTTGGGACAATGGAACTCATCAGCGTCCAGCTCATCTTTGGTCGCTCTGTACCTACGGTTGTCAGCCTTCCAATACAAAGCCTGCTTGACCCATTCTTCGGCCACGTCTCTCGGCTGGACGGTTGCCACACGGGGCCCGCCTGATACCTCTACAGTCCCTGCACCACCGGGCACAGTATCGTGCTCACGGGCCGGTTCGATGACATCTTTTGACTCGTACCGTTGCAGGTCCTCTACAGGATACCTGACGTTCCCATGTGGGAACTCGACATCGACCATGCCGATACCGGGGTAAACCGCCACCACGCGCCCTGACTGATAGGGGTCACCACCAACGAACGGGAATACTGAATCACCGAGTTTGAATTCGGTGGCCCGCTGCTGGTAGTTGGGGAAGATGGCCTGTCGTTTACCCATGGTGGACTACTCTGCGAACAGGTTGAAACCGTGAGCCTTCTTGTCGTCCTTCTTGTCCTTGTCGAGCCAGGGCGGCAGGTCCTTCTTGTCCTTGTCGTCCTCGTCGTCTTCCTTGGACATGACGCGGAGGACGTTGTTCATCAGCCCCATGGTGGACTCGTCAGCGTCGGCCAGCTTGGGAAGGAGCTTGTTGGTGGTGGTGATGATGGCGGATGCCCGTGCTGGGTCGAGGGTGCCGTTCAGCGCGTCCACCTCAGCCTGCATCATCATGCTGGCGAGCCGAGTCAGCGGATTGGCGAGCCCTGCGGTCTTCACGCCGGTGCGCATTTTGCCAGCGGCGTCATGAAACAACCGTGCCGCCTTGCCCATCTGCTTGCTGACTGCCAGCCGACCGTATGCAGCATAGTCCGGGCTGGATGCCTGGACGCCCTGTGAGGGGCTCTGCGGGTACGGGGACGTGCTGTCAGAACTCAGGTCCCCGGTCTGTGTCTTTTCACGCAGCTCACGGTTTTCCTGCTGCGTGAATTCGCTCCGCATGTAGGGCTCGTCAGTCTCTTGCTCCAGGGGCCCGCTTTTTTCGACCCCAATCTCCTCGGGGTTGAAACCGGGCTCCTTGTAGACGTCCATGCCAGAAAGGGCTTCTTTCCGGCGGGCGTCCAGACCCACTCCCTTCTCGATGGTGTCCGCCAGAACATCGCACTTGTAGGCTACCTCAAGTGCGAACTTCTTGGGGATTCCCAGCGTTTCGTGATCATTCTGCAGCAGTGTCGCAAGACGATCCATCGTCTCGGTAACCTGCCGGGCACCCTTTGGTGTCAACTTGTTGGCCATGTGATGTCCTCCTGAAGGATTCGCGGCGAAAACAAGTAGGGCGCTCGGCCCTTCCCGCTCCCTATGCGCGTTTAATAGACAGAAAATTAAAAATTCCCCTTTGTTTAGGCATTTTTGCCCTTTTACCACTCACAAAAGGGGGGCTATCGTCCATATTGCCTGCGTGCCCGCGCCCGATCAGCTTCTTCAGCACGCTCCTTTTCTCGCTTCCGGCCCCGTTCACGGGTTACAGAACTTAAATATGCGATGTCGTTTTCGCTGTCGTCCCCAGTCTCGGCAATGCGTTCCTGCCGTGCCAGCTCAGCATTCCCATCCTCAGCACCCAATGCACGGGCTGCATCCGCAGTGAGTTTTGCCATCGCCTTGACCATATCGGACTCACGACACGAGTCTGTGGCTTCTTGGTCGGATTTACCTCGCTTCTTACTTTGTTCGACGCATGCCGTGAAATCATCCATCACGGTTCCCATCCCGGCATCCACCGTCTCATGAGCTTCCTTGACCATGTCGTCTACAACGCTGTCGTCCCAGGACTTGCCGGATGTGACTTCTTTATCGATCCTGGTCTGTACAGCAGAACTCAGAAGGGCATGTCCCGTCGTCATCCCGTTGAGGGCCATGCGCCGGACCATCCCCCTGAAATAGTCTTTGGTGCTGTCTGACCAATCGTCCCCGTTGATCTTTCCCATGATGCTTTCGTAAGGAGTGCCCTGGGCAAACTCGGTCAAATCCTCATCGCTCATCGAGTCCATTGCACCCCGCACGGCTTTGCGACTCTCGGGGGATCCGAAATCCTCGACAGAACCCAATAAAAGTTTCGCATTGCCTTGCCGGTCAAGCACCTTGGCCAGTGCTGTCATTCCAGGTGCTGGTGCCGGACGCACAGACTTATCAATGGGTTCCCCATTGATGTGTGCTGCCAACACAATCCCGTTGAGGATGTTGTTCAACTCGATGTGTTTGGGGCTGTCCTTTTTTGTTTTCTTCAGCTCCGCCTTAATGTTGTGCATGGCGGCTTTGCGAATCTCAGGGGACATTTCACGGAAATGTTTTAAGGATTGCTGGGCCCTAATCTCCATGCCCTCTTCATCATCAGCGTCCACCCCACCGATTTTGATTCCACCAACTCGGGTGGGATCCGCAACAACACGCTGTGCGAAAATCAAATCAGCGATGTGCTTGCCCATCAGCTCAGGGCTGCGGGTGTCAGGCAACGGTGTGGACAATGCCTTGGTGGCACGATTCAGGGCTTGTGACGAAAACCCCGTGTCGGTCATCCCCTTGCGCAAGGTGTGCATCCGTGCGCCATAGGCTTGTGCCAAACCTTCCTGGTCAGATTCAGCGAATTTCTTTGCTGCAATCGCCTGATCCTTCAGGGCAGGGATACCCGTCATGTCATCCAGGATGGCAGCCATGTTCCGTGTGACCTTGTCCGCATCCTTCTGGTGGTCTTCCGCGGTGGGTGGAGGGGGTTTCCCCTCTTTTTCGTCCTCAGGTCCCCGCTTTTGCGTGTCCCCTTTTGCCCACTGTTCAGCAAGTTCCTTGGTGGTGTATGTATTGGTTTTCCCTGCCTGGTTTTTCCCTGACCAGTTGCCCGATTCAGTCTCTTGCGTTTTCCCCGGAAGCAAATCAGTTTGACCAGGAACCCCACTGGCCGCGGTGATCACACGGGCCATCGACTTGGCCATCCATACACGGGCGATCCGCTTGTAATTGAGGCTTAGGTCCCGGTCATCATCCGCACCCTGGCCCTCGGTATCTGTGTCCTTGTCCTTGACAACCTCTTTACGCAGGTCGTGGCGGGGGGGCTTTTTGGTAGGGGTGGGTCGCACCAGATCCTCTGTGCGCTCGTCCTCCTTTTCCCCGTCCGACTTCGTCCCTTTTTTCATCGTTGACCGGACATTGCCGGACGACAGGAACTCCTCCTCCAGCCCTGGGACGAGGTACTGGTTCTTCAGTGTCCCGGGCAAATGGCCCACAGCCTCTGCGGTTTCCCCCAAGGCTTTTTTGAACTCCTCCTTGAGCTTCTTCGCGCGCTCTTTCTCATCAGAGGGGAGTTTCCCCCCCTCTGAGCGCACCCGCTTGAGGCGTTCATGCATCTCACGGTTGGCGTGGAACCCCCGGATGTCCTTGGCAGTGACACCAAAAGGTTTCAGGTAGGCATTGACGTCGGTCGATGTCACCCGGCAATCCTCACCCTGGCACAGCCGGTCCTCTGGTTTCTTGTCTTTAACCGTGGACCGCAGCATGGATACCAGGCCACTATCCGTGACCACCTTTTCCTGACTGACCCCGGATTTCCCCACGTATTTGATCGTGGCTTTGCCCTTACCAAACGTGATGTGCTTTTTCTGCCAGCCCGTAACCCCGAAATGACCCTCTTTAGCAGATGTGTCATTACCGACCCGCTCATAGGTGTCATCCATCAGGGCAACAACCAGTGCGGTGAACCGGGTTTTATCGTCTTTGGATTTCAGGTCGCTGTGGGCCTGCGTGCGGATCTTTTCGATGCCTTTGCGAAGATGCTCTACCCGCTCGGCTTTCTTTTTGTTTCGGTCAGCGACTTGGCGTTCGCTGTACTCATAAACCGTGAACTCTTTGCCTTCAGGGGTTTTGACCTTCTTTTTGTCCTGGTACTTTGCGGCAACCCTGGACGCTGAACCCAACCTCCCGCCGGTCATCAACCTCTCGAAACGATCAACCACATCCCCGAACTCGGAACGCACTTTTCGGATCTTGAAATGACCCAGTGCAAACAACTCGGCAAAACCCTCGGACGCCCCTGAGAAACCCTCGGCCATGCTGTACCGAGTCGTGTTCCACATCCTCATCTGGAAATCTTCACCCTTGGTCCCGTACATGTCCTCGTACCGATGACCAAGTTCATGGATGAGAATGTAATCAGGACTTCCGTACTTTCCGGGAGTCCGTTTCATGATCTTGGGTGTTGCCCTTACTATCAGGGTGTCTTTGGCCTTGACGTATTTGCCCGCTGTGGTGCCCCGGAAACTATCAGGCCCAGCCAATACCACCTTGAGATTTCCGGCCATTGCCTTGGAACGCCATCCCTTGATCGTACCGAAAAGGCTTTCCAGGGATGCCACGTACTTTTTGAAGGTATCTGTGGCCACACCGCGGGCATTTGTGTATGTGGCGTGGCGGCCCTTGATTTCACGGACTACTTCATTCCCACCCTCATCCGTGAAAAACCGAATCAGATCTGGGATCTGAGGTTTGTATTGTTCCCACTGACCCCGCAACTCCTGGAGTCCTGACCAGTTTGCGGGGTCGTTTCCCGTGCCACCCCTGGAATAAACCGCAGAAGTTGGGAACCAGAGAAACTTTTTGGCACCGTCCTTTATGGCCTTGCCACCCTTGGGTGTGACATTCAAACCCACGCGGAAAATGCTCAAAAACCACTTCTTGAAATCCTCCCCAATATCCAGCAATTCCCTGAACGACGATTTCCCTTCCTTGATGGCCTGTGTGTAATCATGGAAAAGCCGTTCCATCCGAACATTGAGGTCCACCGCGACATTTGCCACTTTCGTTGGGCGGTCCTCTGCGTCCACCAAATAGGGAACTGATTCAGGCGGAACTGAAAACATTCGGAAGGGGGGCACGCCTGATGCCACACGGTACCGATGCGCAACACGCACCCGCATGGCGGCTTCTTTGACTTCCTCAGGCGGTTTCGGATCCTGACGGAACCGGAAAACCTTTAGTTCCTTGGTGTGCTTCTGCCCCTTGGGTACAGGGTCCACCAAAGCAATGTCATCGCCCTTCTCATTGGTGCTGAATCCAGTGATGACACCGTGTTTGTTGAGGTACTTCCCGTAAAGGATGGGGTCGCCCACGTTAATCGAAAACGTCTTTGCGGTGCGGGTGACCCCTGCTACTCGCCCCCGGCGGTACCTCTCACGGATCTGTGCATTCAAACGGGCTGTGTTCTGTGCTGTAGAAGGGTCATCCAGCAAGATATCCCGTGCCACGTTCTGAAGTTGCTGTGCCTCTTTGCCCTTGAGCGCAAACTCTTGCATCAAAGACTTGGTGTCCATCAGCTTGCCGGGTTGCTTCAGGACAGCAAAAAACTGTGTCGCTTCTGCGGATGTCATACCCACTGCAACCAAGCGCAGTTGCGCTTGCTGACTCTGCGTCAGGAACTTGAGCGCATTGCCCGTAGGCAACCCCACATCCATCATCTTGAACATGACCTGGATGGCCGCGGTCTGTCCGTAGTTGGTCAGCGCGTTGTAAAACGGCTGGTGTTTCTGCATGATTTCCTTGAGCGTTTCAAGGACACCCAGCCGGTTCAACTCGTCCAGGGACTCTTTGGGTTTCGGTCCTTTGAGCAATACATCGATGACCAGGCTTACGATGGCATCCGGCTTGGATTTGTGCAGCCAACGGCGGTTCCTGCGGATGGCGGTCTCGGTCTCTTTGTCCACTTTGAGGCCGTACTTCACGTAGAATTTCACCGCCCGGATCATTCGGGTGGGGTCATCCTTGAACGTCTTGTCAGGATCCGCAGGGCACCGTGCTGTGCCCTCCTGCAGATCTTTCAGTCCACATCCCGTGATGTCCAGGATCTCGGCTTTGTCAGGTCCGTTGGCCAGGTCGTGCAGTCGCCACATCAACGTATTGAAGGTGAACTCACGGCGATACACGTCCTGTTCCAGGGTAGTCCAGTTCACCTCGGGTTTGTCGCTGTCCTCTGTGTAGGACTCGCTCCGTGCGTTGGCAATCTCGATTTCCTGGCCCTGAAGATCCTCCCCGTCATATTGCATAGGGCCAAGAATTTTGACTTTTGAAACCCCGTAATCGTCCACAACCAGCTTGGTCTGTGTCGTGATTGCCCGCTGGATTTGTTTTGCCAACCACGCTGAGTCCTTACCCAGCGTCAAAGAATCGATGACCATATCGATGTCTTTGATGGGCTGCTTAATAACGAAATTCCTGACGGCACCCCCAACCACGTAAACGTGCTTGGCGACACCCAACCGTTTCGCCAGGTTGGATAAAAACTTCATCAGGGCAATGGATTGTGCGTGTGTAGACTCGGCCATGAACATCCGTGCGACTTTAACCGGGGCCTCCCCAAATGGAATGGATATCATCTTGGGCAATCCCCAGATCTCGATACAATCAAACGCCCAGCTACCGGACGGCACAACACCCCCATAGGGCACGTTCAGGCCGTCTATGTACGCCAGTGTCGTGTGCGGGCGGTAAATGAGGGGGAAGCTATCATCCACCTCGAAACCAGCGTCCACAAGCCTGTCACGCAGTTTCCAACGCAACGCTGCAAGGTCCCGGCTGAAGCGATGTGGGATGACAGCAACACGGCGGTTTTTGTCTGGGTGTACGAAATAATCGGGGGGCTGAAGAACACTTTGAACGGGTCCAGGTACCTCCTCGAACACATCCCGAACTGCTGTCAGAAAATCCTCGTGGCGTTCCTTTGAGACTTTCCCGACGTACAGAAAGGTGATGTGAGGAGGGGATTTATCCTCGCTCCCCAACGACGGAAACATGTCCGCCAGTTCCTGTGGGAGAGGAATGAAAAAACCGACTCCGGTGCGGTCGCCAGTCTTTTGTCCGTCCGATGCATCTGCAGTACGGGTTCGCATTCAAATGTCCCTGCCGTCTACAGAGGCTTTTGATAGGCAATTTATTACCTGTTACCAGCGTCCGCCGTCGCCCTCTTCTTCTGCCTTCTTGTACTGCAGGCCTAGCTTCTCAGCGATCTTCTCAGCCAGATCGGAGTTCTCAGCGATGGCATCCCCTACCCGACTATACAGGCCACGGAACAGTTCGTTGAACAGGGCATCGTTTACCGTAAACAGATCCCGTTCCAGTTTCTCTTTCGTGGTCACCGGGTCAATGTTCAGCAGGTCCAGAATGACATCAATATCCAGACTGCCTTTTTGGTACAGGTTGAACAGGGCGTCGAAGGTTTCGCTGTTGTCCCTCAGGCCCAGGCGGGTAAAGGACAGTCGGGGGTACACGATTTCAAGGTTGCCGTCCTCGTCCTCTTCCACGAAACCCATACGGGCACACATGGGCTTGAACCAGTACTCCTCAACCAGTTCTTGCAGGACCTCCCTCAACAACATGAATCGGATGTTGATCACTTCCAGGTGGATCCGGTCCCCGCTGTAGGTGCTCTCACCTGACAGGAGGGATTCCGTCATCCCCAGTCCTGCATACATCTGACGGTCGCTCAGGTCATACTCACCGGACAGATCCAGCAACCGGTTATCCGCACCCTGCTCCTCCCATGTCACCTGAAAGTTTGTGATGATGCTGTAGTCAGGATCCTGGAGTGCGAGGTCGACCTGTTCCCGCAGCTCTTCGGTTTGCTCTTCGTTCATGTCCTCGGCATAGACCAGCCTGTACGGGGTCATGTGCCGAGATGCGATGGATGCTTGTGCTTGCCGCAGCTTGTCCCTGTGGACCAGGGTACGCAAACAACTTTGGAGGAGGGACTTGCCTCGCTCTTCGTAGGGACTCTTTTTGCGGGCCAGGTAATGCACGAAACTGCCCGCATATTGATCCATGTTCAACGGGATGTTTTCCCCATTGAGCAACGCGTACACAATGTCTTCAGGCATGGACCCCACAATCCGCATCGCCACGGGATCCTGTTGCTGTGCCCTATCGATGATGTCCCGTGTTTTTGCATCCGGGACAAGCTCGATGATCTTTTCATCCGTGAACGGGAAGCTCTCCATCATGACCTGCTCGGGGGGAAGCACCCGAATGGCAGTCCATCCACGGTAATTCTTTTTCAGCCAGGCTACCTCACGGGCATTGGCGTCGTCGTACTCTTCCCAGTCCTCTTTGATGTCCCCTTCCGCTGTGACCTCCCGGATGGGCTGTGCACGCACCTCTGGGGGCATTTCCGGGTTGTTGTCCTCGGTGAAAATGTTGACTTCCCCCAGAAGATTGTATTCGTGAACGATCTCGATCAGCCTGTGCAGCAACCCGATCCGGTTGCCCCATTTCTCACAGTACGCCAGGGACAGGGCCGCCAACTTGGGATTCCGTGCCTTGGCCTTGCGCAACCGAATTTTGGACAGGGGCAACTCTGTATTGAGGTTAACCGCCTGGTTTACAAAGGGCTCGTTCTCATAGAAAAAACGGAAATAGTTCCGTCGTTCCTCGATGCTCTGCGGAAGTTCCAGGAAATCAGGGGACAACTCTGGTGAGTACCAGTTGCCCCCGGCACCCTGCATGGTGTTGCCTGTCTGCGGGAATGCCACTTTGTGCGTGTGAGCCGCTCTCATCGATGTCGTGATGATTTTGCGGGGCTTTCCTGTGGTCACGCCCTTTTTGGGCTGCATCTTTTTTACTTCTACAGCATCTTCATTCTTTGGGGCCATTAGACACCCTTACCGCTCGGCTTCTCAGGAACAGGCCGCGCACGTTTTTGATCCTCAGGAATCAAATCAGGATCCCCGAGGTCGTAGAGGGGAGTGATACGACCGACCCCCTGTACAATCGCCAGCGCTCTGCGGAGGTCTCGCGCAGTTTTCTCAGCACGTTTCACCACCACAGGATGAAAAGATTCCCCTGTCCGACGTTTGAAGCGGGCACAGAGACCTACAGCGCGAGACATCTCTCGGCTGACTTTCCCCAGGCATTCCTGAAGAGCCCGTTCCTCTGGACTCTTCGTTGTCATTGCCCTGATGGCCATGCTTTCCAGCGCTGCTTCTTGGTCAGGAGACCCTTCTCAAAAGCCCGTTCCAGAAGACGTCTTAGCAGCGCAATGTCCTGTGGGGCCCCCGCAAAAATCCTGTCCCACGCACCCCCTGCACTCATGAACATCTGCGAAATCCACGAAAACTCGCTGGGGATGTGTTCTACCTTACCCCCAAGAGTAACGGAAACAAACTTTTTTAGGAAACGATGATCCGCTCTTATGGGTGTCTGTGCATCCATCGTGTGCTTACCTGCGCCGACCGCGGATCTGATTACCAGAGCCACCGGGCTGTCGATCTGGGCTACTGCCCCCCTTACGAAATGCCTTTAACCGTGCCCTACGATCTGATTGCACAGACATTTGATTATGCGCTCGTGCCTGTCCCCTGCCCCCGGTAGAGATGTATTTCGGTTGAGAGATGTTCTGACTGGCAACCCACACCATCCGAACCAATGCATCCGACATATCATCGTGTTGTCCCGGAACATTCGGGGCACGTACGATGATGATGTGTTTGGATTGCTGCTCGGCCTGCAGATGCAACAACTCATCAATGTACGGGCAATGGTTTTTGCCTTGTGGGATGGGGCTGTCAAACAGAACCACCCGTTTGTCCCACATCATATCTTTGAAGTTCTGGTAGATCTGGCTGTTCAGCGGCTTGGTCATGTGTTCTTTTTTCAACTGCCGCAGCCCTTTTTTCGCCAGAGCCTGTTCAAACGGAATTCCAGCCCACTGATCAAAAATCCCACCAGAAAAGAAAAACCTGCGGGAAAATTGGTAAATCCAATCAGCAACCTCATCAAAGTCCAGCCGCTCGACGTTCTGGTAGGCACCCTCCCCAGCTTTGATATGGTCAATCAGGTCCAGGACAATCCGTTGCTCCTCATCAATGTGGCCGATGGCAATCGCGGTACCGTCACCCACCAACGCCAGGTCGATTCCGACAAAGTGGGGTTTGCGCGCAGGGGCTGCGGATGCGGGCGTCAATGAGAGGTCCACGCAACTCATCAGATCGGATTCTTTTTCGATCCAGCCACGGGTACGATCCGAGAATTCCGCGCCAAACTCTGTGTAGAATTTGTTGGCGTCCTTGACATAGAACTTGCGGAACTCAGCCTCGGGGATGGTGGGATTCACCTCCCAGCTAGGTGCCTGGAACGCAAGCATGTTGTCGTCGCCACCCCTGTAGGCATCCATGTACAGCTTGTAGAAAAACCCCTCTTTCCCAAGCGGCGAGGAGATGGCCAGGATACGACCCTCAGAACGCCCCATTGCCTTTGTTGGGTCGTTGGGGTCCTTGGGTGTTAGCGCGGAGATACCGGGGGTGGCCGCGGTGTAGACACTTTCCGCGGATGACTGTGTCCCATCGCTAAAGTGAGCCAATTCATCCAGGATGATGGCCATGTAATCAGGACCACGGAGCCCACTAGCAACGCAAGATCTGAAACTAACTTCGATTGTGGCAAGACTGTTTTTCGGGTCCGCAGCATGGCGGCCGTACTCCTGGATATCCGCAGGGGTCTGAAACCGGACAAAGGATTGAGTGTGGTTTGCTTTGTAAGGTGCAAAAAACGCACACTTGTTGTAGAAACCACCCGCAAGATTGTACAGGATTCCAGCCTGCTTCTTGTCAGTCGCCACCGAGATGATATTGATTTCTTTGGTGCTGGGCAACCCATAATAGTTCTGAGGGCTGCTCTTGAGGAGGAGTCGGTAGGATTCATACGCTGCGATTCCAGCGCAGATGTAGGTTTTCCCGCTACGGCGTCCAATGGCCAGGACAATCTCACGCCGGTCATGGCCAGGCACCACTTCACGGATGTTGCAACGTCCATCATCGAATAGGAATTTAAGGTAATCTTCCTCAGTGTACGTCAGGAATTTCGTCCGACGCCAATCTGAGATCTCGACTGTTTTGTCGATTTTGTTTAACGGGATGCCGTAGGATGCCTTGAGGATAATACGCTGTACGGGGTACAGACGGGCTCCCAAACCCCAATCGGATTCAATGAATTCGATGATGTTCGCGGCTTGTCGATTTTTGTTAGCATGTAGCTGTGCCGCGTCTAAAGCGATGTGTGCAAGAGAACTCACTGACCCTTTTTCATCCGGGACCGTGCTTCTGCTTTCCACTTGTCATCCAACATCAGGGACAGCTTGGACAACACCGTGTTGATTTGTTCGCTTTGGATCTTGGCACCCATCATGGCCTCCTGGAACGTGTCCACGATGAGGCCGAACAGGGCACCAAACGTCCCGCCCTCCAGGTCGATGGATTTGGATCCAAGCTGGTCCATCCGTTTCAGCCATGTCTCGGACAGCACCCGCAACGCCTGAATCCGTTTGGTGGAAAGGGCTGCTGTGTCCTTTCCTTTGCGTTCCATCTCTTCCCGCTCAAACTTCAGGCTCGCCTGCTCTTCGCCCAACCCCTGGATGATAAACTGCAGCACGGTGGGGGACTCAGGATCCTCCCTGACAGTTTTCATGATGGGGTCGTTGCTGATGGCAACGCCCTTGTCATCCATCAGTTTCTTGGCCACCGGATGTGCGGGGTCCCTGCGAACCTTCTTGCGCCGACCAGGGTTGGTCATCATGACAACGGGGTTGCCGTCAACGTCTATCTCGATGGTATCTGTTTTTGCGACTTCACCGATGGGACGGTAACGGGTTTTACCCAACTCTGTGCGGACCTTGATCCTCTGTGCCCCGTCAGGAATTTTTCGTAGAAGGATCTCCTGCGTGTGGTCCTTTTTTACTGGCATTTACCACCTCATGCAATCAAAGGCCCTGTAATAGACGGCCCACCACCCCCCAAGAACCCGGTTGTTGGCCCCAGGAGGAGATTCACCACAGTCCCGTAATGAATCACACGGAAATCAACCAGGTCCGTGGACCCCGACTCGTAGCTAACAGTCACGATTGCGGCCCCTGGTGCGGGCGCGCTGTAATCCGGGAGTCTGTTGATCGCTGCAGCCATATTCGTTGCGGTGGCGTTTACACCAGCACCAATTTCGTAATCCAGCCCACTGATGAGCTGATGATTTCCTAACGTCAACACTACCCGGCCATTTCCGAAAGTGTTGTTGTTGACTGTGATGGTACCTGTTTGAAATGCAGCGGCACCAGCGATGCGTCCATTCACACCACGGCCATTTCCTGTGACGACCACACCCGATGTGATAGTGGTGCGCAGGCGGGGCGGGTATGTTCCCACAGCGTCTGCTGGCGTGGCGTTATGGCCCACCAACATGGTAAACGCTGCACCGTGTCCGTACCGTCGTGTGATCATCTGGAACTCCTAGATTTCCATTCCGTCGTCAAAAACAATCCCGTCCAACGATCCTTGGGGTGCACTGTCGGACAGCCCGATGTCATCCAGAGAGCTGGTGAGATTGAACTCCTGTGTGTGGAACATGTTTCCGGTGACCACTGCATCTGGGGCATCTGCCATTTCGATGACACGAGCCTGGTATTCGGATGCGTTGCGCACGGGGATTGTTTGCACGATCTCTTTGCGGTACTGCGAGCAAGATCCTTCTTTTGCAAACACACAGGAAGTGCACCGCTCGGATGCCATCACATACTTCAGCCCGTTGACCCGGTGCTTGGACGCCGCGGTTTTGCACCCGTCCACTCCGTGAGGCGTCATGTACGCATCGGCATCCACGTACAAATGTCCTGCAAGCCCTTCGTGTTGTGCCCGCACATCCCGAATCAAAGGGGCACCGGCACGGAGGAGAGGTGTCCCGAATTTGGACCGCAACATATCATCCAGGTCTTTGCCCACCATCCCTTCAGTCATCTGCTGGCGTGTCCACTTCAGCATCCCGTGGAAATCCCCAACCCGCAGTCCACTTTCCGATGCGATCCGTGCGATCTTCTGGTCCAGCACAGGCATGTCGGCATCTTCATACCGAGGCTGCATGGCAGCCCTCTGGATTGCCCCCTGGTAATCACGGGACTCTGCGGCCTCCATGTCGGCACCAGATGATTGTTCACGATGGGCCACCACAGCAGAGGCATAGTCCATCAGCTCCCGTGCTGTTTTGCACTTGTTCACCAGCCGCTGACCCTCACCCTTGGTGATCAACCCACCCCGCACCATTTTGCCCACATGGACCCGAGCTTTCTTGAGCCGTGCCGCCTCCAGCTCCGCCGCCTTTCGCACCTCCTGACGTTCGGCTTGCTGCAGCGCTTCCCATGCAGCCTCCCGTGACATATCAGCCACCTTGGGCTGCCGTGTGCCCAGGCCCTCATACGTGGGATTGCCTCCAGAGGCAGCAATCAGACGTGCCCCTGTTTTGAGCAACATCAGGGGACTGGCGTTGGACTTCCACAGTTTGTAGGCATCCTCCTGTGCAAGCATCCCGCGCTTGGCCCACTTTGCGATCTGGAGGAGTGCTTTTTTGCGTGCTGCCTCCACCTGACGGGACGTGATTTCCACCACCTCCCGCTCCTGCGCGGGGGTGCTGTAAAAGGCAACCGTGGCGTCCTCTGTGGAAATCCGGTCAGCGGGCCGCACATCGATGGGCTTGGGAGTGGGGACGTGTACAGGCTTACCCGGTCCGGCCAGGAACATCCTGCGCAAACCGTCCTGTGCGGTCCCCTTATCAGGAACCTCATATCCAGCGGCTTTCAGCCGGGGCACATAGTGGCGTGCAGCTTTCTTCCAGGGGACTGCTTTCACCGCGGTCATCTTGAGTTTGTCGGCCACACGCTCATCGTCTGTGATGACATACCGTGCGGTGCGTGCTTGCTTGCGGATCTCCTTGACCCATTTGCCGTTGACGATACCGGGGAACACAGAGGCACGGATGAACACGGTACCCACCAAACCGTGTTCTGCCTCCAGTGCTCGCATGGCATTTTTGGCCATGTGGGATTTCGGACCCAACTCCTCGAACACCTCAGTCTTGATGTCGTCCAGGTTCATTCCAAAATGCGACCTGCGGAATGCACGCTGCATGACTGCGACAGCGTGTGCTGTGTCAATCTCTGAAGCGGATTTGTCCTGAGACTTGTCGATCTTCAGTGTGTCTTCCACGCGCACGTAATCGGGATCCATGTTGGGCACGATCTCGAGTCCCGTGGTGCGGCGGTTGACCCCCCAGGCCTCTTCCAGAACCGGGATGGATTGCAGAGGGGGCTGATCCGGGAGCAGTTCCTGCGGCAACCGATCTGGGTCTTGCCGTTGCGTGGGGTCCAACCAGTCCAGGTTGGCCAGGGACGCTGCTTGTTTGACAGCAGGATCCAGGGCAATTGCACCCTCGTCCACAGACAGCATGGCGGACAGGTCAAACCCGTCCTCGGTGTCCAGGATCTCGGCACCGGGACCAGATTCACTTTGCGCGAACAGACCATCGGGGATCCCAGACAGTCCTTGAAGGTCGTCGGTTTCCTGCTGCGGGGGGACATCCATATCGGTGTTCTGGTATAGAATGTCAATGCCGCTGCAGGATCCGTCTTCGAATGTAAAATCTTCCCCGGATTCATCCAGGTGATCCATCCATTCTGTTTCTTCGGCTGTTCTTTTGGGCATGTTTGTCCTCAATCCGCCATGTAACGGGCAGCAACCCGGATACTCTGGGCTGTTTTCTTCGCGCCCCCTGAGTTTTCCTGGTCCATCTCGGCTTCCTCTTCTTCTGCCCACTCCTCGGGGTCTTTTTTGATTTCTTCCACGTCCGTCATGATCTCTTGGACCTGCTGACGTTCACGGTTTCCCTGCTCTGATGCAGCGGGGTCCCAGTGCGGGGCGTGCAACTCGTCGTACAATGTATCGGACAGTGCCGACAGTGCCTCCAGGGTGTTCATGTACTGACGTCGCATGTCCGCAATTTTCTGGATGTACCCCTTGCCCCCAAGGGCACCATCAGGGGATACACGGGCACTCTTGAGCTTGACAAACTGCCCATGTGCACTCTGCGCATGACCCAGGGCCGACAGGGTTGCCCTCAGGATCCTGGCCAGGGGTTCAAGGTTCTTGGGGTTGAACTCGTACTCAGATGTGATCTCACGCGCGGATGGCGGGACCTGTCCCCAACCCCATTCGTTTGTATCCCCGCCCCGGTCCTTGATAAAACGGACCTCCCCAGCGGTCCTGTGCATGACCTTGGCGGCAATTCTGCGTTTCATTTCATCAGGCATACGGGTCCTCCGACCTCTAACAGTCTTTCTTATAGAGGGATTATCCAATCAAGCAGGAATTTCAGAAGGGGATGTCTCAAGGTCCTGAGCTAACAGCTCCCGATCTATTGTAAAACCTCGACCCGTCCAAACCAGATACCGATGTGCCATAAGGTAAATGATTCTCGCAGCTACCGTGTAGGGAAGGAGTGTGAATGTCCCGAGATTTAGGGCATTCATCAGGAATCCAAGGCCGGATCCAGGGAGGGTCGACAGAAGATCAGACAAATTCAAAGACCCCGTCACAGCATCCATCAACCCTTTGAAATCCCACTCGAATTCAACCACATTGAGCCAGATCCAAATGTAGATGGCCACCATGAGTGCGTTGGACACTCCGGGGAGGTACTTACGCAGCCACTGGTCAAAGACATCGACCTTAGGTTTTACCTTGGTTCGCATCCAGTTTTTAAACTGTGGGAACCGGTTCATGATCCGGTCGATCAGATCATTGACCCCTGTGAGTTTGCCTTTTTCCAGCGTGTACAGCTTGAGGGGCCATGTGCTAAATGCCTTGGTGACCAATCCCCGTAAGGCCTTGAACCCACGCTTTGCCCATTCCTTAATTGCCTTGGGCAGGTCCGTCAGACCTTCCACCCCCAGGAATTCTTTGATTTTGGGCCACAGCCGGGGGGCTTTGCGGATGGCCTGCGAGAACTCCCGCAGCTTTTTCAATAACCCACCGAACGCCACTCGTCCCTGATGGCTGGGTAGGTAAAACCCTTCCGCAAATGCCGCCAACACCTCGGGTGTGAAATCGTGCAGGGCAGCACTACGGTTCCTGAACGCAGGAGTGTCACAGGCTTCCTGTGCTGCACACTTTATCAGGTAACGGTCAGCGACCCTTTGAACACCTGAAATCACATCAGTCCCAGTTGTATCCCGCGTCCAGGGCCTTACGAAGTGCTGTCAGCGAGGATTCCAGGTTTTTCACTTTCCCCACAAGTGACTGATCCTTCAGTTTCCGGGCGGCACCCAGAAGCCCCTCTACCCCATCCGATGTCTTGTAAAACGACTTGCGGATATCCTGCCCTGGAACATCCTTTTTGGCTGCTGTTTTGGGGATGAGTGCATCAGGCAACCCCAGGCTTGCTACACGCAACTGCCGCATGATGTTACTCCTTGAGGGGTGACCCGTTGTCATCGAACAGGCGCTCGATGACGTAATTGCCACCATCCTGCTTGAACGACCAGAGATCCTTGGTAGCCCGGTGGACCAGTTCCTCTTCCCCGTTGCCGGATGCCTGGAAAAAATGAGTCAGGTCCCCAAGATCGGCCACCACCATGCGCACGCTGCTGGCTTTTTTCTTGTTGGTGGATGCTTTCCTGAGATGCGACACATCGATGGGCTGGAATTTGCCGTGATCCCACAGCACGTACACCATGTTCCCGGTATGCGTGCTGTTCCCCTCGGCAGTTCTCACAGTGACAACTGTGCCCTCGACGCCGTCCGTGGGACACTCCCTGTACGTCAGCAACGCGCTCAGGGATGCGCTGAACCGCACCCGTGTTCCAGAGGGGGATGGGATAAAAATCACACCGGATCCCCCGTCAGCACTGATCAGCTCCCGCACAGCCATCGTGTTAGGACCTTCAACCAGTTGGTCCCGGAGGAGTTGGTCTGTTGATGTGCCCGCTTCTGGGGTGAAAAATCCGTCAAAATTAAAATCATCAGCCATGTGCTGCTCCTATTTTCCCCGCACCTGTTTCACAGCAAATGCGTCGATCCACTCGATCATTTCCTGAATCGATTTTCCGTACCCGAACCTGCGTTTTTGATGCTCGATGTCCACACCATCTTTGGACACGTCCACCATGATGTCCACGTACTCCGCTGTTGGGGGACCGTCGATCAGCACCTTGAGCAAAGACCCAAAGGGGCCTGTTGACTCAAAATAGATGTGGTTGCGAGATGGCACATCCAGCTTGTGTGTCAAGGATTTGCCCCAGAACACATCCTGTGCCTTCAGGACATCCTCCCAGAACATTTTGATCCGGTCCATCTGTGGGGTAACATCCACCCCCAACCACTTTTGCCGTTTCGTTTTGGCTTCCCGCAACAGGGACGCTGTCGCCATCAGGTTTGCATTCTCGGATGCCAGGTCGGCTGCTCTTTTTAAAATGCTCATTATCACACCCTGAAAACAGACCAGACACACTCAAGTGTCTGTGCCGTCTGGAAATTGATTGTGAACCCCGTTGCCAGCTTGCCCGTAATCCACGGGGTCTCATCATTCACCGGGCGGGCTCTACACTCCACCAGCACCGTGTAATTCGCATCGGGGTGTTCAACATCGAACGTCACTGCTGCGGTTGCAGCAGCAAAGGTCTCTGTCCCCTGCTGTACAGGCTCCGCCAGGGTCGTCCCCACAGCCCCTACAACGGCCCCGTGGCTCCCCCCGGTGATAGTGGCCGCGGTGGTGCCATTAAGCGTCAGGGCCCCAACGTGGCTGTCCTGTAGCACCAAGGTACGGTCCCCGCCGACCGTCAATGCCTTGCCCCCGTTGCATCCCTTGATCAGCAATGAACCGGCACCGCTCAATGTGGACGCCAGGGGTGGACTCAAACTAGAACCACGGCCCAGGTCGGGGCAATCCAGAATGCGGTATTCGCAGGTGGCGATGCTGGGCAACGTACCTGTGCTGTCGTAGTCCAATTGGAACGCTGACGGATCCAGAACATTCTGCATGGTGAACGCAGCACATTCTTCAACCAGGGTCAGGGAGTTGGCTCCTGTGCCGGACATGGACCCACCCGACACAAGGATGTTGTTGGATGATGTTGCCCAAACAACACGCCCCCCGGCTACTGATGTAGACAGGATGTTGTTGTTAGCAAACACCAGGAGGTTGGACCCCAGGGTGGATGCGGCACCCCCGGAAATCCTCACGGGTGCGAAATTGTCATGGGCATTGGTGACCGTGAGTCCCTCAATCCAGAGGTTCAGCGGGGTGGTCCCCAGCCCTGACTGGATGACCATGGTGTGATATGCGTCGGGGCCATTGGGCACGGCTTCCCCGAGGGATTGCACCACAGCACCGAACCCTCGGATGAACACACCGTCACGAACGATATTGATCGTTTCGCGGTATTGCCCTGGACCGATCAGAACGAAGTAGGGATTGGACAGGCTGGAACTCGCAGGGATGTCATCCAACGCCGACTGGATGGTGGTGTACTCGGCCCCGGCCCCGGACTTGCCCACGACCATGACATTGCCCACAGAGCGCAGTCCTGCCAGTTGAGCCAGTGTGATCCCTCCGGTGACCACGCCATCCTGGAAAGTCAGCGCACCCGCGGTGTCGTTGATCAGGATAGTGACCGCTGACCCGGGGTTGATCTGAAGTTGGTCTACGTTGAAAGGATCTTGAGCCATCTGTTACTCCTAGACCAATTTCATCATGACGGTGGTGCCCATACCGAACCCACCCCCGATGGCAAACCTGATGGCATGTCCCACCTTGGCGACATGCACGGTTACCGGACGGTATGCATCATCCACACGCTCTTTGCGGTGCCGGAACACGTTTTTGCCCATCCCTACCTTGCCACCCCACCACTCGCCCCCCATTCCAACCTCAAGGCCCTGTGTGAATGGGTTGTAGAACACCTCGACATCATCCTTGAGGATGAACATGGCATCGCTGGCTGTTTTCGGGACCTGGGCTGTTTTGCCCATGAGTGTCGGGACTGATGCGAAGTTGAACTTGGGTCGCGTCACGCCTTCCTCCCTTGACACATGTGTTTCAAGATGCACCACATATTCATCGGCGGGTTCGTCCATGTCAAATGGAAGGCCATACACACCAATGTCCACGATGTCATTTCCGCCACCCGACCATTGTTCCCTGGGTACCGGGATTTCATAATGAAACCTACCCCCGAAAGTTTTGCCCTTCGCGTAGCCCAGATCCTTCAAAACCTTCTCGATCTCACGGCCAGTCCCGGGGTTCGCCAGGTTGATCTGGTAATGGTAACGCTTGGGGCTCCGAGTTTGCTTCGGTTTCATCCCGGCACGGCGCAAACCTTTGAGTACCGCATCCCGTATTTTCTCTGCTGAATTTTTTTCCATTATCTATCCCACAAACACGTCGTATCCGACGGTCGCAGTCGTTGCCGCCGCTAGTGTGTATCCCAGAACTATCGTGAACCCAGCAACGGTCTTGTTGATCACGTATGCCTGGAAAAATCCCCCTGGTGTCAGAACCACCCGGTAACCCGCAGAGTCAAATGCGGTTCCAAACGTCACCGTTCGTGTCCCTGCATCCGCAACAGCAAACGTCTCGGTCCCGCTGGTGGTGCTGGCCTGCTGAGTTGCAACCAGGACCACGTAGGTCACCGTGAGCGGTACCGCCACGGTACCGTATGCTGAGGGAGCGGTTGCCCTGAAACTCGTAGTCGTTTCAAGGGATGTCGTAAGAACAGTCCCGTCAGGTGTCGTGTAGACCACCCGGTAATTGGTGTTGTTCAGCACACCCGCAGCGATGGTGGCGTCTTTGTACGTGTCCCCGGCAAACACCAACGACCCGCTGTCCACCTGAGTCTCGGACACAAGCTGTGTAACGAGGTCTTTGGATGTCATCATATCCTCGACCACGGACTCGGGAACTCCGGTCACAGCGTCAGCAATCAGTCCTAGTGGTGACCGGATGTTCTTGACAGATATTAAACCCTGCTCATCGACCACCACGTCAAATAGGTACTCTTGCCCTCCTGATGCGGAGGAGTAAGTGAACGAAGATTGTTTCCGTGTCAGTGCCATCACCAGACTCCTGTCGTTTCAAAGCCCCGTTTCTCAAACCATGTCTGAAGGGCCAGGATGCCACTGTGATCACGGGACCAGACCGTAATCTTGTCTGGGGTTTCCAGAACACCAAGATCCGGGATTTGCGGTAGACCTCCCACCGCAACTTTCCCATCTCGGAAAGACCTCAGGAGATTTGGGAGGTTTCTGTACTCGCGGGTTCCCAGGTAAACATCGAACCGGTACTCGGCATGGGCAACACGGGTTATCCATTCCCGTGTCACTTTCCGGGTCATTACTACATGTCGGTCTCTATCTGGCATCACCGCTTCCGTTACCTATCAAAGCGGCTTCATAAACAAAATAACGGGATTTCAGTCCACTCGGCGCTGAACATGTCCCTCTGGGACCGTTCTTTGCACCTCCCGTAAGATGTTTAGGTTGCATGAAATGTGCTGGAACAGCACGACATGTTGTTCGAATTTGGGGATGTACTCCATTCGTTGCACTGATCTGATAAATCTGTGCCGTACCATTCCCTGACTGATGCCAAGTCGTTTTGCGACCTCGGATTGACAGGTCGTTTCCCACATCTGGACCATGATCTGTACGTCCAGAGGGTCGGACAAAAACCCTGTCATGTCCCGTTCCAGTTGTTCCCGTGAGATGTCTGGCCGATTGAAAAGGAATTGGATCCTGGTGGTGGCGCGCTGCAGCCGGTAACAGACCGTGGGTTGGCTCACACCGAAGATGAGAGCGATCTGTGTTTGCCGTAGCTGCAAAAAGAAAAACAACTCCACAAAATCCGCTTCCCTGTCAGGGATGCTCTCCATGATACTGCGGATTTTATCGACCTTTTCCAGAGATTCATCCGTGGGTTCCGTGAAAATGGAACCCATGAATGCCATCCCCTCTTCCTCAGAAAAACGTGCTTCAAGCTCTGATGGATCCATTACATGATGTCCTGACCAACTCATCGCATTTCCTCCGTGGACAGCACAATCATGCAGCAACGACCTCAAGCAATGCTTTCGGTATTGCTGTCACCGTCACCAGTGACCGTAATTTGATTTCAATGATGGCTTGGTCACCGACGGTGCCAATCACCAGCCCCTCCAGGGACTTGTACAGGCCGTCGGTAATTCGGACTATATCATCCACCGTGATCTTGACGGCAATTTGTTCATGTAACTGTTGCCGCATGGATTGGATTTGGTCATCATCGATGACGACCAGAACCCGCATCCCGTGTTTACCTTTGGTGGACATGACCTTTGCAACGTAGGGTTTCCTTTCCAACCCGAAATATGCCACCTCGGGGAGCCCCGACGCTACGAACACATATCCGTCCATCAACCGGATGATGACGTTCTTTTTGTTTTTGCTGTAAATGAGGGCGGGGATGAAAATAGGGAAACTGGAATCAACCTCTAGGTCTCTACGCAGCGTGGCTTCGAGGGACTTGTCCTCGATCTTTACCTCACCCTGATGGGTAATCTCGATGGCGACCCAGGTTAGTGTGTCCCGACGATCCAAGCCGTTCCCCAAATAATTCCACCACTCGCAGACCAAGTAGCTGGCAAAATAGTGGAACGCTGAGTTCAGGCTTGGCGGATTCCTTTGCGGGTGTTTCATCCGCGCGCAACATCGCCCGCTCGTCCACGTACACCCCACAGTCGGTTACCTGATTATGAGGCGTACTTAGTTTACCGTCTCCCCCAGAACTATTCACCTCTGTTTTCACATTTGTCGCTGCTGATGTCGAAATTGGTGCAGAAATTTCCTGCCCAACTTCACCCCCCCCTTGCGTAGGGCCCGATGAGGCCACCCCCCCAGGAGCCGCCACTCTTACCACCTTCACATCCGATGGATACACCACAGAATTAGATGCTCGTTCGTTATGTAACTGGCTGATATCACACAGCAACATGGAGGCAGTGGGTCGTCCGGGTCGGCTTGCGAAACGTGCGGAAAACGCCAGGATGTGGTTTTGATGGAGGTCTGCGATGTGCTGCAACCGATCAACCGGCCAGTATTTCGGGGGTTTTCTTACGCCCAGCGCCATTTGAAACGCCAACATCGCCACGTCCCCGAACTTTTCGTAGCAAGACGCAGGGGCCATCCGGGTCAGGATCTTGTGGGTTGCCTCCAGTGATGCTTTGAGATCTACACCAAGGGCGTCGAACACGTCCAGGAACGCATCGTTGAGATCCAGGTACAGATATTTGTTGGTGTTGTCCCGGTCAATCTTACCCAGCAGTGCGATGCCCTCAATGGCCTTCAGGGCATCCCGGATATGGCACTCCGTAACTTCTGCGATGGTCTGCAAACAATCGGGGTCATGATCGAACTCCTCTTGCTCACAGATGTACACCAGCCGTTTTGCAATGTCCTCCGGGGGAACCGGTTGAATGATGAACGCCGGGGCACACCGTGACAGGATGGTGCGCCGCATTTTTTCCGGCTCGGTAGTGCAAAAGATGCACACCATCTTTTTGTCCGGGGAGCCGGGAGCATTCTCTTCCATCGGCTTCAGGAGTGCGTCCAGAGCACCCGGGGATAGCTGGTGGGCCTCGTCAAACAGGTACACCCGACGGCGTCCTGAAAACGTGGCATACTCGATCTCCTCGGTGATCTTTTTGACCTCATCCTTGCCGCTATTCGTGGCAGCGTCCACCTCGGTGAAATCCAGGGAATTGCCCTGCGTCAGAAACGATACACAGGACTCACAGACGTTGCAGGGGTCCCCCTGTTTCGTTGGCTCCTGGCACATGAGGGCACGCGCCAAGATCCGTCCCAGGGTGGTTTTGCCGGATCCGAACGGCCCCGCAAACAGGTAAGACTGTCGCCTCCCGGCACCTGTTAAAATGTATTGGCGCAGGATGGTGATGATGTCCACCTGACCAATGACATCGGAAAACCCGTGGGGGCGATATTTGGTGTCGAGGCTCATGGTTTTCGCATCCCGATTCCCCAATGTTCATGGCTGGTCCATTTGCACGGAACAACCCCGTGACTGAAATGGAAAAATGCCAGGACAACACATCGACAGGCAACCCGGACATTTGAAATTAGGTGCTGCCTGTAGCTCATGGGGTAGCGTCGTCGTCGTCATCCTTGCTGCCGAAGATCTGCTCGATCTCGGTCGGGCTCGGCATGTGGACACCACCATTACGCCAGAACCCGTGACGTGTGACCTCCTCCTGGTAAAAGGACACGTCGGAGGGCCGTACGTAATACTTCATCTCGCCTGTCTGCGGGTTCTCAGTTGCGCCGCACGCACACAGGTGATGGTCCAGCAGGGCTTCCCGCTCCTTGCTGTTGTGGTTTTTCCAGACATCTTCCCCGAGGGTGATGATGAACCGGTAATCCTTCTTGCCCAGCAGGGCCAGGATAGAGGGGGCCTTGGATGTCTTGCCGGGGATTACGAGGCTTCCCACCTCAGGGGATTTCTCCCGGAAAATGACGATGATCTCGTCCACGATCATCGCCAGTCGGGGATGATACTGAGCGACCAACGCCTTCATGCTGTCTTGTACGCTGTCTTCTGCAACCCATGGGGTACTCATGTTTCATATCCTCCGTGAAAATGCTTTGCGGATTCCTTCCGCGCCGTGTGCATCCCAGATTTCGCCAGGATCTTTACCCCCACGATAAACAATGGGCATGCATCGAAGTTTTACTCTTTCCAGGGATTTAAGGGCCCCCTGCCGCCACTTCCCGGCTTTGTCCGTCCACCCGTGCATGCCCTGTTGTCCCGCTTCATCGTTGTCATAGACCATGTATACCCAGCCCTTACAATACCGGCGAAGATACTCAACATGACTCCATGATAAACGTGCTCGGCCAGAAGCTAAAATAGCGTCCGTCTCAGGAACCCCCCACTCCAAAGGGAACAAATCAAACGCCCCCTCCACCACCCACACATCCCCGCCAGCCCATACCCGAGGCATCGCACGCTGCATCCCTATCCAGATGGGATTCCATGCCGCCGCGGGCAACTGGTATTTCCCGACCCATTTTTCATACATGGACCGGACCTCAACCCCCAACAACGTGCCTTTGGGAGACCGTTGTGGAAACACCAGGCATCCGGTCAAGGACTCGCCCCTGACACCATATCGTTTTTGGAAAACAGGGTCGGGGCTTGGTGTGGCCAAGGGTTGCCACACCAAGCACTCCAGTTCTTTGATGGTTTGTTCTTTAGCCCCCCGGCCTAGAAGGTACCCTTCACCCTCATCTGTTAAACGAAATTCTGCGAGTTCTTCTTCCAGCCAGGTTACGGTCCCCATGCAATGCCTACTCCTCGGCTGGCATTGTGAACCACCATGGCATAACACCGAGGGGACACCAGACGCAAAACCCCCACGTACTCTCGGTTTTTCGGAAGCACCACCACGCAGTTGTCGGGAACCCAGGACGACGGGTGCGGATGCACACCCCACTTTTTAAGCCACTCAGGATGGCCTGTGCCGCCCTCAGTGCCTTTTTTAGTTCTCTTGGGGGCAACCATAAGCTCAATGTCTGTAAGCCCGTAGTACGCCACATGGTCAATGGCACCCTGCACACCATCTTCGGTGAAAGTGTGCACGTTCCCCCAGGAGTCCGTCATCCCCCGGCCCTTAATCTGTTCAAGTGCCTCCCGAAACAAATCCCCGGGTTTACAACCTGGCCGGACGGCCGCCCGGATAAAACCATTGCTGGAGGTGTGATCAACCCAGAGGGTTCCTTTTGAGGTGCTGACTAGATAGGGTGCGGTCTCCGGGGATACCGGAAGTTCAATCATCAAGGGGGTGGTTTTCCCTTGTGCTTTTGTCTTGACCCTTTCCATCAGTAGTAGGCTGCTCATCGCTCACATCCGTTTCGAAATCATCGGGAATGCCACTTTCACCTAGCACCCACAACAACGCTGCCACATCGGGGAACATCTGAGCCAGCACCCCCAGACGACTGCTGATTAGACTGTGGAACTCGGCTTTGATCTGCGCTTTGTTTCGGGTAATTTCCCAAAACTTACAGTTCAGTGCTTTCTGCAACCCACCAAAACGGGCATCGCAAACACTCTTTTTCCCGATGCGACAAATGTGGTGAGGGGTTCCAATCTCAGGGACCATGACGCTGTTGAATTTGCAATTCTCGGGTGTGCGCTGCGTCAGCGCCTTCAGATACCTTTGACGGTGCCGGAAAAGGCACTCCTTCAGTTTGTGGCGTACTGCGCCCTCACTTTTCAAAGTAATCCTCCCAAAACTGGTCCCCTACCTGGGTCTCCTCCATGCCGTGCAAATTAAGGACGCGCTCAAGTCTCTCGCACACGTCAGAGGGTGCTGACTTTACCGCACGAATGATATGATCCCGACGACGTTTCAGATCCAACTCCTCATCATCACTGGAACCAGACACAGGATCTGGGTTCTTGTCCATGATTTTGAGGTAAATCCTCTGAGATACCGTTTTCAAATCGAGCCGGTACCGCCAGTTCCCGTCCTCTACCCTTTCTGCCGTAATCCCCAATGGGCCCCATGCGTCCCCCCGAAGGTCCCGTGCTCTGCGAACTCCCTCAGACCCCCCAATCTTCCGCAGTTCCTGCCCGCTATGCCAGTCCCCGGACAACAACAGATGGAACACACGCTGCAGGTTGTTGGCCAGCCTGTCGTAATCTTCGATGCGATGGTAGGTATCCCCCTCAAACGCTGTCGCCTTTGCGTCCTCGTCCCCAAAAAGATCGAGGAGATCAGCCATTATCTTTCACCAACACAAACTTGGCTGCGTCCCCCCGTTTCTCAATTCGGTATGCCCGATCAGCGGTTTCAACCAGGATGGGGTCGTGGGTTACCAGCAGGATGTCCAGGCCTAGCCTGTCACACAGCCTGGACAGAAACTTGCCCATGTTCACCACGTATGTCCCTTCCATGGCTGGCAACACCTCATCCAGCCCCATGAACATCCGCAGGTCCCGTCTGATCATGACAATGAGACGCAGGAGGACGGATTGAACCGTGGAAATGGCACCCCCAAATGCTGCCCCGCTGACACCTGATACCTGTGTCCCGTTGGGATATGTCTGCGTGGTCACCATGTCCACAGATACCTTGCCCCGCAAAACCTTGATCTCTGCGGTTACTTTGAGGTCCTGGTCGTTGAACACCCGCTGCAAACCCTCAGTCTGCAACCGCTCTACTTTTTTGGCACTTGAAGTCACCTCCTGGTCAATGAACGTGCGGAACAGTTCTGTAACCAGGAGCAAAAGCTCGGACTCGTTTTCAAGGGCCGCAATCTGCCGTTGTGTCTGAGCTAGCCGAGATTTGATCTCATCCCGTCGCCCCTGGAGTTGATGGGCACGAGTTTGGACTGCGCGGGTATCTGGGATTTCGAAAATCACGTCACCGAATGAGCAGTACTGTCATGTACTCATCATCGTTACGCTGTTCGGTGAACCGGATGTACCCCGAGGTGTCCGACTTGATCGTGATGCCGAACGGGATGCGATCCTCAAACAGGCTTGCTTTCAGCACGCTTTCCAGGGCATCGCACGACAACGTCAGCCCGTCATCCGGGATGGCCGTCGCGTCCTTGGTAGACTCGCTGGTGGGGCACGGGATATCCAACGTGGTCTCCCTGCCTGACGTGTTCCGCATGGACATCTGCACGGGCCCCGTTGCGGTCGCACGGGAAAACCGCACCGTCAGATCTTCCTTGCTCGCGCCGGAACGCAGGAACGGGATGCCGGACAGCACGTCAACACGCGGCAACTCCCAGACGTGGTGGTCCTCGCCCTGCGGCGGCTTCAGCTTGGGCAGCGCGTCCTGGAAACGACCCTCACCGAACACGGCACCGTCGTCACGGCGAAACACCACCAACCGCTTGTGTTCCAGCACCGTGACCGGATGCTCCTTGATGGTGGCCAGGAAAGACAACACCTTGGGGACTGCTTGCCTGTGCAGCCGCAGGGTACTGGTTTCCAGCCCCTTGATCTTCAGGAACGATGCTGCACGTCCAGTGGTGCCGATCAGGTACTCATCACGGACCTCGCAAACGCACAGGTCGGGGCGCTTGGCCTCGTTGTCCGAGATGAAAGGCTGGATGTAGGACAGAGCTGCATGCAGCCGGTCGGCTGCGATCTTGGATGTCTCCTCCACCTTCTTGAGAGTGTCGTCCCAGTACGGGAAGGTGGACGGGTCAAGGGACTGAAACGTCTGGTAACCACGGGGGACTGAGGCCTTGATCGAGGCACCATCGAACTCGAACGTGATGCTGACATCACCCAAGGATCCCAGCCATTCCTTCAGACGGGCACCCTCGATGGTGAACGCCTCGGGGTCACCGTCCTCTTTTTCCAGGGTGCACACGAAGGGGCAACTGGAAAAGAGCCTGTGAGAACAGGTGAGGATTTCAGCCTGTTTCTTGGCATCTCCTGTGGGGTTGGCCCGGAACAGGAAATGGGTGGAAATGTCGCTGCCCGAACTGGATAGGCTACCTGATGTAACCTGCAGTGCGTCATCCAGATCACTCTTGGCAACCTTAATTGTCAGCATGATTAGTTTTCTCCCTCGAACCGTTGTAATTCAGTCTCGGCCTGTTGGTTCTGGCTTTCAATAGCCTCAATTTCCTTTGCAAGCCTGGTTTCTAATGCTGTGATCGTCTCAGGCAACTTATCGGGCTCAATGTTTTTGTCCCGACATTGTTGTTCCAGTGCTACCTTATCCGACCTGGCTTTGTCTAGCCTGCCCTGAATTCTCTGGATAGATGCTGCGAGATTGTCCCGGTGGGCTACGGCATCACCCAATTTTTTGCGCAAATCTTCAGGCATGGTACCCTTACTCAATTCAGGTCTTTTTAGGGCCCCCGAACCCCAACGAAACGATACCGCCCTTCCCACCTTGCCCGCCCAGCACATCCACTTGTTTCCGGGGTCCCCTCTTTCGTTTTGTTGCCTGACGCTCAGGACAGACGGTTTCGTAATCGCAAAACTTGCATGTCTGGTAGCTGGGGTTTGCGGGGAACTTCTCAAAATTCATCTGCTTGCGGGCATCCAATGCCCGTTGAGCAAGTCCCTTCACATCCTCCATGGTGCAATCAACCCAGTCGATGCCCTCTTCCAGTTCCCCCGTGTCTTTGCCGCTAGGGTCGATGACAGGTGATCCAGCAGGGTACCTGAAATAAACGAACCCCAACCGGTCAGGCAATTTCTTGTAGATGATGTAATAACACAGGGCGTACCAGCGAAGCTGGTCCGGGTCCGTAAACGTCATCCACCCCCCGGTTTTCTTGTCCTTGTACCGCTTGCTGTTCTTGCCATCGAGGATGGTCACACCAGTGTCAGGGCGGCGTATGATCATGTCAGCACGACCACCGATAGGGTTCCACTTGTCCACGTACCCCACCAGGTCCACCTCGGCCTGCGCATACTCACCCAGGAGCCTGTGCTTTTTCAGGGTGTGGAGGTATCCCAGGACACCATCACGAATGATCTGACGCAAATCATCTTTGGGGGGTGATTCAGTCCAGTCGATGTATTTTTTGGCCAGGAGCCGGTTGGTTTCCTTTTCCGTCAACTCCAGCAAACGCTTCTGTAATTGCCTGCCCCGGAGGAATTTCCACAGCTCATCGTTGTAGAACCGCTCGATGACATACTGAATGGCAATCCCCATGACAGCATGATGCTCGGATCGTTTTTTGATGACGGGTTTCCGACGCCCAGGCCCCCCACCAACATCGATGGTACCCCAGCCACGGCCCCACAGGAATCCTTGTGGACAATCCTCCATTTTCGCCATGGAGGACCAGTAAAGGGTAAAGTTTTTAGACATCAGGGAACCTTCGTCATTTTGGTCATGGGATAAATCCCAAGGTGTTGCGGCAAATCCTCCTTGGGGCAACCAGCAGTCTCACAGACCCAGTGCGTGTTGCTGTTGGGCGACATGTACTGGTTGCATTCGGAACAGCGGGGGGCAGGTACAAAAGACGCTTCTCGAAACTCGATATTCCCTTGTGCGTCTTTGCTGTACGCCACAGTGACGCCGCACCCCTCCAGGAAATTACCCTGGCCCCCCTCACATATGGAACAAGGATCCGGGGCCACACGGCACCCCATGGATATGCCCTTGAGGTTCTCGTGTCGCGCTATGGGCAAAATGCAAGGCTCCCCTTTTTCGTGAATCTGTCCACATCCTTCGCACTTGTGTTCAGGCACTCTCAGGGCCTCCGTCCTTGTAAAACAGCTTACTCGTGTACACCCCTGATGTTTTAATGGGGTCACCCGTGTAAACGACATTCACAGCGCACCGCTTTTTGAGCTTCTCACGCTCCCGCTCAATGTCCAGGATCTCTGCGGATGTCTTGAACAACATCGCCATCTCAAGATTCGATGGGGGCTCAATGGGGTACTCACCACGGGTGGACAGCAGTTCGCAGTTGGGATGATAGTTCTTGACAAGGTACGCGCCGGTTGCCTCCACCCTGCGGACGCCATTGGATTCGTCTAAAATCACGGCATCCTGCATCCCCACTGACTTGGGGGACAGCACATGACTCGGCCACACCTCGACCACGAAATCAGCAAACACCCCGAACCCCTTTTCAGGATGGGGAATCGCGCACAGGGGGCTATACACGATTGTAACCAGCGTAGGAGCGTGCAGGCGGGATTCCTTGAGTGCCTCCAGGGCTACAGCCTTGAACCGCCCCTGTGCCTCCAGGGCGCACCTCAGGAACACCTGATGGGGGTCTAAATCCTCAAGCATCGGGGACTTGGGGTAAATCTCAAACCCGGAGGACAACCGCGCCATCGGTGTTGCACGATGACTCACACCCAACTCTCTTTTACCTGGGATGGGTGAGAGGATCATATGTTCACCAATCCGCTGCACCGGGACTGATGGGGTAGCCGCAGAGGATTCCCCGATGATGGGTATCCCAGATGTGGCCCCGGCAACCATGGTGCCAGCGGCACCGATACCGAAAATCTGCAAAAAACCGCGTCTTGTAACTTCCATGCCCACCTCACAGAACAATTAGGATATACGGGCGCATGGGATTACATCATCCCACCCCCACAATACCCATCTAGTTCCAATAAAGCGGGGGGAATTTACTGATCCCACTCGTCGTGGACAGACCGGACCACCTTGCGACACAACTCGTCCAGCTTGACCCGAGGGGGCCTTTTCGGCAAGGGGGAACTCATGGACACCTCGACCAGTTTCTTATCCTGTACCTCGGCCCATTCCATGAGCTTGTCGAAATCCCAATCCCCGTTCCTGATAGAGTTTAGAAAATCAGCGTCAGGCCGACGGACGTGGACAATACCCTCAGTGAGGATCTCCCGACACATGGTCATCAAACGCACCAGATGCATGGCGTGCTTGGTGTCGTAACCATGCGCTGCCTCCAGGGCAGCACGGGTCTCGTTCCGTTCCTCCTTCCACTTGCAGTACTGTTTCCACTCCTGGTGAGCCCGTTTGTAGGCACGCTCCTTTTCCAACAGGAGCATGAAATTGTCGTCGTACCCCAGAAGTTTCCCAGCGATACGGAATTTCTCATCCCGACCCACCTCGATCTCGGACAGGAACACAGCGATCTGTTCCTGGACATGGATCTTCCCAGCCTCATCCATGTCCTCGAAATCGATCTCCCATGAGTCGATGCGCTTACGGATCGCAGCCATGGCAGCTTTGACCGTGTCCATGTGCCGGTCAGTCACCGCAGAGACCAGTCCGAATTCGGCCCTGGTGGGCTCCTCATCCGTGACATCCCCCATGAGCCAGCGTCGGTGCGTTTTGATCCGTTTGAGCTGACTCATGGCGTAACCCCGAAACGTATGCAGGGCTTTCCTGGACAGGAATGATTCCCGGGCGTCCACCATCAATTGCCCCGCAGGGGTGCACAGCAACCGAGAGTCATCGTCTGACCACAACACCTCGATAAGGGTCGGGTTACAATCCGCGGCCAGCTTGAAAAACTTGAGGACACCGTACAGAACGGCATCGGGGTCTTCAGCCGTGTCTCCCCCTTTGTATTCAGCCTGAGCGAACTGAAACATGAACCCGTCCCGGTACTGAGCCGGGGGGACCACCACACCCTTGAAATCGTAATCGGACTCAGCCGTGTGCGTCCCGTACGCACGGGAGCCATGGACCGTCAACAAAATGATCCTGGGGCCTAGCCAGGGGAGTTCCTGGCGCACGGGGAAACTGACCTTGCCATCACCCCCACAGGCAAAACACTTGCCCGTGCAGCGGCAATCACAGCCCACGTACATGGGATCTTCGGTGCACGCCCCATGGCATGTGGGGCAATCCCCGGTACCTTTACAAACTGAGCATTTGATTTCGAACGCATCCATACTTCACCTCACATGAGGTTAAGTACGCTCTGACGTTGGAAACTGAGCCCCCCGCTACACGATCTCAGGGGGGATAGCCTTGAGGACTGCCTCAACCTTGCCCAGATCGAACCAGTCGTTGGTGCGCACACCGGATTCCATATCGATCCAGATGCTCTGGTCTTCAGGGAGAAAATCCGCCAGGTTCTGGAGGTTGATCGCCACGTTTTCTGGACTCAACCCCCCGGCATACCCGCAGTAGGGACCATCAGGCTGTTCCCATTGATCCGCAACCACCCCACGTCCACCGCTGGCATCGAACAGAACTGCCATGTCGATGCCCAGCAACCCTAGCTCCTCGGCCAGCGTCACGCTCATGTCGTTGTTTCGTTGGATGATGAGCTGTGTCATACCGTGGAAATGCTTTTTCATTGCGGCAACGGCAGCCTCCAGATCCCACTTGGACTGAGGCACCTGGCCAGCATTGATGTTCCACTGGAGGCGACGGTAATTCACAGCGTGGATTTCCTCAAAAAACTCTGCGTCACCCTTGAGGAGTTGGCGGGACCATCCCCCACAAACATGGACCGCAACCTTGAGGTTGGGGGAGTCCATCAGGGAATTTGCGGTGTCGTTGACCTGGCGCACAGTGGGATACCGTGGTTTCTTGCCCGCGGCGGACTTGCTGGCCAGGATGCCATACTCCACACGATGACGAGAGGCCTTGGCAATTGCTTTGGCCCGTCCAATGTGGGTTTTCTCGTCTACTCCGGTGAATGTGATGCGTTCGAGGATCATGGTCTATTCCAGCAGGAGGATGAACTCCGGTGGGATGTTGGGGGCCAACCAGACGTCGTTGGCTGACAGGAAAAACGGATGGCCCTGTTCACAGAGCCCCTTGGCGTCCACCTGGAACAGAACAGGCTTGCCCCTGCGGCCACCCACGTCGCGAGCCGTGTCGGTGTCCGCTGACAGGTGGACGTGGTTCCGCTTCATCTTTTTCAGGCCCTCACGCTTGATGGCGTCCACGGCCCCTGGGTATGTGCCGTGGTACAGCACGTCGGGGGGCTGCGTGGGAACCAGCCCCAGGTCCACTTGCTTGAGGGAATGCCCTTGGCTGGCGCGGATGCGCAGCCCATCTTCCGAGATGGCGAACCGCTTCTTGTTGTTTTCGGCCACAGCGCGGTCGAGCATTGCACGGTCCATCCAGTCCACCTTGGCCAGGATGTCCGAGATCTTTGCCCAACCCCCATGGTCCAGTTCCAGCCCGATTTGCTGGGGTCGGTGTCGCAGGACCAGGGACATGAACTTGCTCGTCCTGACCACGGGGTCTTGATGTCGTTTGGTTCCCATCAGTTCAGTACCTTCTTTCCTTTCTTTTTGCGGAACACCTGAGCCCAGTTGTCAGCGTATGCTTTGGTGTACCCGACGCTGGCACTGCCCCCCTCGGATTCAACCTCTACCTTGTGGGAATCCACGACCTCGAGCACGGTGCGGGGCGAACTGGACAGCGTCTTTGTCCTGAAATACTCCCCACCCATAACGGATGCGTGTTCCCCTGCCGGGGCCATGACACCCACGGAGGACTCCCCATTGGAGTCATTCCTGTAAAACAGGATTGAGTCACCGCTAACTGCCACCGGAAGGACTATGTCTTTTTCTTTTCCCTTGGCCATGGTTTCAGTCTACCGTATCTGCTTTGCGCGTGTTGCACGGAAGGCACATCGTTTGGAGGTTGTCCATGTTGTCGGATCCTCCCTTGGCTTGCGGGTGAATGTGATCCTTGGTCATCAGCACCTCTTCACCGTCTCCGTCTACCCCATACAGATTCAGATGGTACCGGCCATCGCGTTTGCTGCCAATCTCCTTGACGAAAAATGTACCAGCGAGACCGCATCGAACGCATGTCAGACTGCGTTTGAACACCTGCAACCGAGGGGATATCACCTTCACCTCATCCCCGTCCAGGGTGAGGTACCAGCCGGTACGGTCTACCTTCACGCCCCGTTTCCACTCGTAGGGTGCGGGTGCGTGGACGTGGGGGAGGATCTCCTCTAGGGTGTATTTGCGTCCTTTCCGTTTCATGGTGGACCTACGCCACGGTTGCAGTGCCTGAGCTGCTACGCCCCGAAATAATCCTTGGCCCACTCAAACTTGAACCCGCACCGGGCGGCGAACGTCTTATCCTTGGTCATGTCGCCCACGAACGTGACCTTGGCCGGGTCCAGCTTATGCTTCTCAACCCAGAGCACCCCCATGCCTGGCATCGGCTTGGGCCAGAACGACTGGGCCATGCCACCACGCTCCACGGAGTATGCGACGTCGATGTCGACACCCAGCAGCTCATTGGTGCGCGCGAAACATGCTTTAGCACCCTCCGCTGAAACGTACCCTTTGTGATCCGTGGGCTTGGCCACCCCGGACTGGTTGGACGCGCCCAGCAACAGCATCCCCTGCTGAGCCAACTCCTGCACCTTTTCCCGGCGACCCGGCATCAGGATCACATCATCCGGGTCGTTGGGGCTGTGCCTGTCGCTCTTGCATTCCCGCAGGGTGCCGTCGTAATCGAAAATCACGGCTTCGTTGACGTACTCGGGGCCCAGCGACCGGATGTAAAGCTCATCCGTCACCTGAACGAA